>SXGR01194117.1_pt1 | contig 36542 bp, 31 predicted proteins | sample 3174711 | NCBI WGS metagenome assembly SXGR01 (sample SAMN11356860, study PRJNA531348) | freshwater metagenome | isolation source: freshwater sample F1-60 | place: China: Fuxian Lake, Yuxi | collected 2017-12-25 | reverse complement strand
TGACGCTCGTTGACGATCGAAAGCCGCACCAGCATGCCGGGCAGCAGCGGCGTGCGTGCATCCTCGCTCGTGCGCGGTTCCAGGCGCACGGTGACGCGGAAGTTGCCCGACTGCGCATCGATGGACATGATCGAAACCATCAACAAGCTCATCCGCACGTCGCGGGCACTTGTCCAGGAACTGGGCCGCGAGCCAACCTCGGAAGAGATTGCGAAGCGCATGGACATTCCGGTGTCGAAGGTCCGCAAGGTCCTGAAGATTGCGCAGGAACCCATCTCGCTCGAGACGCCGATTGGTGAAGAGGAAGATTCGCATCTAGGCGACTTCATCCCCGACACCAACGTGTTGTCGCCGGCCGAGTCAGTGATCAATCTCAACTTGAAGGAACAGACCGACTCCGTGCTGCGCACGCTCACGCCGCGCGAAGAACGGGTTATCAAGATGCGGTTTGGCGTGGGCGAAGGCTCCGAACACACCCTCGAGGAGGTCGGCCAGAGCTTCGCGGTCACGCGTGAAAGGATTCGGCAGATCGAAGCGAAAGCGCTGCGAAAGCTGCGCCACCCGTCGCGGAGTCGGAGGCTCAAACCCTTCCTAGAAGGGCGCTGATTGGCGCTCTTCAGGAATGGGCCAATGAGGCAATGAGGCAATGAGGCGGCGGTTGCGGAGCGTGGCCACTGCCCCATTGCCCCATGGATAATGTGGGCCCTTAGCTCAATGGTTAGAGCGGCCGGCTCATAACCGGTTGGTTCCAGGTTCGAGTCCTGGAGGGCCCATTACATTGTCCGGGAGGTAAGATAGGCGTTCATGCTTGAGGCCTTAACTTCTCTGATTGCGCTGCAGGCGCTCGATACGTCCGCCGATGCGGCGCGCAGGCGAATCGACGACATGCCCGTCGCAGAACGGGCCTTGGACGCGGCGGTGGCCGCCGCCAAGGCCGTGGTGGACGAGGCCAAGACGAAGGTCGAAGCGAACGGCGCGGCCCGCCGCACACTCGAGAAGGATGTGGCGACTATCGACGGGCGCATGGCCAAGTTCGAGGAACACAAGGCCGCCGTCAAAACCAACCAGGAATTCCAGGCGCTGAACCACGAAATCGAAGTGGCCCAGACCACCAAGTCCGCGCTCGAGGATCAGATCCTCGCGTTGATGGACGAGGCCGATTCGTTCAACAGTGCCCTGAAAGATGCCGAGGGCGTGCTCGTCGATCGGCGCCTGGCCTCAGACGCTGACCGCGCTGCGATGAACGTGGACCGCAGGGCCCTGGAAGCCGAGCTGGCGCAGCTCGCGAGCCAGCGCAGCGCGGCGACGCCCGCCGTGCCGGCCGAGATGCTGGCGAAGTACGGTCAAATCGTCAAGAGCCGCAAAGGTCTGGCCGTAGCCGCAATGGTAGCCGGCCACTGTACAGCCTGCCACGTCCGGTTGCGTCCCCACATCGAGCAGCAGGTGCGTCGCAACGACAGCATCCTGCCGTGCGACAGCTGCCAGCGCATCCTCTACTACGTCGCCCCGCCAGCCCACAACGCGCCGGCCGACCCGGCGCCGGCCGCAATCATCTAACAACGCGTCGGCGCCCTAAGGCGAATCGCAGCCACCATCCGGCCGGTAGTCGGTCCCTCTGCCCGGTGCGAGAAGCAGCGGTCCAGGTGATCCGCCGTGCACACGCGTGCGACGTGAATCGCGTCTTCGCGCATGCCCGCGCGGACCAGTTGATCAACGTTGGCCTGCCAGAGATCAAGTTTCCAGCGCTCCATCCCGTCTTCACCCATCCACGCCGCCGCATCGGGTGTCATGGCCAGAAATGAATGACGGACACGGCTATCCACCTGGTAGCAACACGAACCGATGCTGGGGCCGATGGCAGCGACGAGATCACCCGGCGCCACGTCCTGGGCCGCGATCGCCTCAACCGTCGCCTCGGCAATCGCCGCACAGGTCCCCTTCCACCCCGCATGCACGGCAGCCACCACGCGCTGGTGACGGTCGGCGATGAGCACGGGCACACAGTCGGCGACGCGAACCGAGATCACCCGCGCCGGGTCCGTGGAGATGATGGCGTCGGCCTCGATGCCGTTTGGAACGTCCTCGCCCGGTCGTACGTGGACAATGGCGCGCCCGTGCATCTGGGTGACACGAACAACATCTCCGGCGCTTCGGCCAAAGGTGCGCGCCAGCGCGGCATAGTCAGCCTCTGGCTGGGTCCGGAAGTTCAGCGCGCGACTGGTGATCACGTGGGCCGCAACCGCGCCTAACGCGTCCTGCTGCAACGCCGCGCCCCAGGCTTCTTCTCGCCAGTGCCACCCATCCGCTATGTCAACCACGGTAGTCACTCTCCATCAGTCACGCCACAACCCCCAGTAATACTCCGCGCCGAAGCTCCACTCTATCTGAGGATTACGCCGACGCGGTGACTGACCTGCCGCTGGCCACCAACTTGCTCAAGGAAACGGGCAACCCGACATCACGGGCGGAGGAATTAACCATGACTGTGAAGTTTGTTCCGAACGACAAAGGCAATCCCGCCGGCAAGCTGGCTGACGCAGAGCTACATTTTTCAGGCGGTCCGCTCAACGGACTGCGGCTGGTGGGATTCAGCGTGTGGGACCGCAAACAGGGCGGCCGCAACGTGACGTTTCCCGCGCGGCAGTACTCGATCAACGGCGAACGCCGCAGTTACTCGCTGTTGCGCCCCATCCTCGACACCTCGTCGCAGGACGCCCTGCGCGACCTGATCCTCGAGGCGTACAAGGAGCACGAGGTCGTATTCGCCGAGGCGGTGTGAGTCCAGGGTCCAGAGTCCCTGAATTTCGTAGCGCGGCCCGGGTCTCAAGGCCGCGGCTCTTTTAGGCCATGACGCGACGTGGCTGGATGGTTTGCTCGGCGCAAAGGCTCTTTTGGAGCTCGGTGCGGAAGAAGCTCTCCTTCAGACCGCCGTCGATGATCTGCCACGGTAGGAATGCGTCGGCTTCGCGGTTGCGATAGAGGTAGGCGTCGGCGTCGAGGCCGACGTCGGCCACAGCCGCGCGCCACTGACCGCCGTTCTGCTCGGCGCGTTCGATGACGTCGGCCACCCGGCGGTCGCCAAGCGACAATAGGCCCTGGTAGTACGAGTGCCGTTCCGACTTGATGTTGAAGTACACGTTGTCGATGTCTGCCACCAGGTGCCGCAGCCGTTTGCTCTTCTGGTCGATCGTCGCCGTGTCGGTCATCGGCATCCACTGATAGGTGGTCCCAGGCTTGGGCACCAGCGGATTCACCGACGCCACGATGCGCCCCACGGTGCCGCGGACTCTGGCGTGCACCATCATGCGATCCCGCATCGCCACTGTCAGGTCCCGAATGGCCACCAGGTCGTCGTCTTCCTCAGTGGGGATGCCGATCATGTAGTAGAGCTTGAGATTCTGGATGCCGCTCGAAAAAATAAGCTCAGTGCGCGTGAGGATTTCGTCGTTGGTCACCGTTTTGTTGATGACGCGGCGCAGGCGGTCGGACCCGGTTTCGGGCGCGATGGTGATGGATTTTTCCCCGCTCTCCCGCAGAAGGCGCACGATGGGTTCTGTGAGGTCGTCCATGCGCAGCGACGCCGGGGTGATGCCGTATCCCATCGCGAGCAATTTTTCGAGGATCGGCACGATATCGGGGTGGTCACAGAGGGCGATTGAGACCAGCCCCACGCGTGTGGCGTACGGGCGAGCGGCCTCGGCCAGAGCCAGAATCCTGGCGGTGTCGAACGGGCGCACCGGCAGGTAGTTGTACCCCGCCCAGCAGAACCGGCACATGTTGGCGCAACCGCGCACCACCTCGATGAGGAACCTGGCGCCGAACTCCGTATCGGGCGTGAAGATGCACGTGGAAGGTGGGTCTACGTGATCGGTCGCGCGGACCGCCGCCTTGTGCACCACGGGCGGCGCACCGGTGCCCGCCCTGGGAGTGATGGCGGCCACGCGGCCGGGGCCTTCGTACGTCACGTCGTAGAACGACGGGATGTAGAACCCCCGCTCGCGCACGAGCAAGCCCAGCAGTTCGTCTCGCGACCCGGCGCGATGCCAGGCGTCGACCAGCGCGGGCACGAGTACTTCGCCCTCACCGGCAGCGATGACATCTGCGAAGGGGGCGAGCGGTTCGGGGTTGACGAAGGTCACAGCACCGCCCACCAGGATCAAAGGGTCGCGATGATGCCGGTCGGTGGCGCGGGCCTTCAACCCTGCCAACCGCAGCATGGCCAAGACGTTGGTGTAGTCCCATTCGAACGAGACGGAGAAGGCGAAGATATCGAAGTCGCCCACCGGCGTCTGCGACTCGATCGTGACGAACGGGTCGTGACGGCCGCGGTCGTCGCCCAGGTCCTGTTTGCCGGGCAAGAACACCCGCTCACACACCACGCGGTCATCGGCGTTGAGCAACCGGTAGACGGTCTGCAGGCCGAGATTCGACATCCCCACAAAGTAGGTATTCGGAAACGCCAGCGCCACCCGCAGTCGTCCGCCATGGGGCTTACGAACGTACCCGACTTCGCGCTCCAGCGTGGCGAGCGCATCGGCGCGCCGATGCCCCGGCCCCTGGCCTGCGCCGGGGCGACCGCCGTACTTGCGAGGAACGAGTCTCTTGGGCATTTGGGAAAACCGCGGTTGCTGGAGCCCCGCCAAACGCGGCGGCGGGGAAAGGGAACGAGCCTGTGGAGATTGTACCTGCGAATTGAGGATTGAGGGGGGCAGGGTCCAGCGTCCAGGGTCCAGCGCCCTGGGGTCCCGGAGTCAAGAATGTATTAAATCCCGAACCTCAATCGCTCAATCCTCAATACGCGCACACCCGCGTGCGCCTGATCCCTAGGACTCTTTCCGGCGGAGAAATGCCGGCACGTCCAGCGGCGACGAGCCGTCGTCGTCATCGGCTGAGACATTAGATGCGCGGTCCATGAGCGTCAGATCGAGGCCGGGGCGGCGCGTGAGGGCGATGTGGGTGGTGCTGAGAGGTGAGCCGTTCACCACCAGCCGCTCTTCTTCGAACATGCGCTGCGCGCTATACGCCGTCATGTCGATTGGTGTGGGGATGGACGATTGCACGGCCGGCGCCATCTGTGCGCGGACGTGATCGAAGCTTGTGGCAATGACTGTGATCTTGACCTGGCCTCCCATCGCCTGATCCACCACGGCACCGAAGATGATGTTCGCGTCTTCGTGCGCGGCATTGTAGATGATTTCGGACGCCTCGCTCACTTCGGCCAGGGTGAGATCGGGACCGCCCGTGATGTTGATGATGACGCCGCGCGCGCCGCTGACAGTGGCGTCCTCGAGCAGCGGGCTCGATACCGCCGCCGTGGCAGCCACCTTCGCGCGATCGGCGCCTGACGCGATGCCCGTGCCCATGATGGCCAGTCCCATCCGCGACATGATGGTGCGCACGTCGGCAAAATCGAGATTGATGATGCCCGGTACTAAGATGAGATCCGAAATACCCTGAATCGCCTGGCGCAACACATCATCGGCCGTCACGAAGGCGGCCGACATGCTGGTCTCACGGTTCACGGTGATCAGCAGACGCTCGTTGGGAATCGTGATCAGCGTGTCCACACACTCCTGCAGTTCCTTGAGGCCGCGCTCGGCCTGCGTGGCCCGCTTCCGACCCTCGAACTTGAAGGGCTTGGTGACGACGGCAATGGTGAGGGCGCCGATCTGGTTGGCGAGGCTCGCAATGACCGGCGCCGCGCCGGTGCCGGTGCCGCCACCAAGGCCGGTGGTCACAAACACCATGTCGGCCCCTGCGAGCGCCTCAAGAATATGCTCGGTGTCCTCAAGCGCAGCGTCGCGGCCGACGTTCGGGTCTGCGCCGGCCCCTAATCCCTTGGTCAGCAGACGTCCCAGCTGAATCTTGACCGGCGCCGCGCTCTGCGCGAGCGCCTGCTGGTCGGTGTTGGCCACAATGAACTCGACGCCGGTCACACCCGATGTGACCATGCGGTTGACGGCATTGCCGCCGCCACCACCCACGCCAATCACTTTGATGCGGGCGCCGGCGCGTCTGCCTTCCTCCTCAAGCAGGATGCGAAGCGAGTCGGATCTCTCTGTCGTCAGATTTAGTGGGTGCATCTCAGGTTCTCTCCATGGCGACTAAAAGAATTCCTTGAACAGCGTGCGCAACCGGCCGGTCAGTTTCCCGATGGTGCCGCCACCCACGCGTACGGGCTCCAACTGGAGGTTGCGATGCGCGTACATGATTAGTCCCACCGATGTGGCGAACGCGGGACTGTTGACGTGATCGGCTAGGCCGCCCACGCCTTCCGGCTCTCCGCGGCGCACAGGTAAGTCGAAGATCTGCTCCGCGATCTCCACCATGCCTTCGAGCATGCTGCCCCCGCCGGTGAGCACGATGCCGGAATTGAGCGACTTCTCGAAGCCGGCCTTGCGGATTTCGTCCCACAGGAGGTGACAGATTTCCTCGGCGCGCGGCTGCAAGATCTCCGACACCACGCGGCGCGACATGACACGCGCCCGCCGGCCGGCGATGCTCGCCACTTCCATCGTTTCGTCTTCGGGCACCAGCGACGTCAGCGCACAGCCCGATCGCCGCTTGAGCTTCTCGGCTTCCGGAATGGGCATACGCAGGCCCACCGCGATGTCATTCGTAAAGTGGTCGCCGCCCACCGGCACCACACCGGTGTGCCAGAGGCTGCCCCGCTCAAATACCGAAAAATCCGTGGTGCCACCGCCGATGTCCACCACGGCTACGCCCAGTTCCTTTTCGTCGGCGGTCAGCACGGCTTCGCTCGACGCCAGTTGCTCAAGCACCGTGTCGCCCACTTCCACACCGGCGCGATTCACACACGCCACCATGTTCTGCATCGATGACGAGCTACCCGTGATCACGTGGACGTTCACTTCCAGACGCGATCCGGTCATGCCCACAGGCACCGCAATACCATCCTGGTCGTCCACCACGAAATCCTGCGGTAACACGTGCAGGATTTCGCGTCCCGCCGGCAGCGCCACGGCGCGCGCCGCATCAATGGCGCGCTTGACGTCGTCTCGCGTGATTTCCCGGTTGCGACCGGCCACGGCCACCACGCCGCGGCTGTTGAACGCCTTCACGTGGGCTCCCGACAACGCGAGATGCACCGTGTCGATCTCGACGCCCGCGGTCAACTCCGCTTCATCAAGCGCCCTCTTGATCGCTTCGGCGGCCGAATCCACGTTGTTGACTACACCGCGGCGAATGCCCCTGGAGTCGGCCAGGCCGATGCCGATGATGTCGAGCGTCCCGTCGTCCATCATCTCACCGACAATCGCCGACACCTTGGAGGTGCCCACATCGAGCCCCACCAGATAGCGTTCTTTTCGTGCCATTCACACCTCTCCTGCGGCCGGTTCGCCCGGTCGTTTCTTGTTCTTCACAACGACCCGTTGGCCGAACCGCAAATCCACCGACTCCACATCGTCCATCCGGTCGTCGAGTGTCGGCCGGATCTCCAAATACGTCCGCAGGCGCTCAACGAACTGGTCGTCGCCCAGATACAACAGCGCCAGATCGTCGTTGAGCAGCACTACGACGTTGGCCTCGCGCGAGACGTTGATCTGTGAGATCGAGCGCCTCAGCTCAGGCCGCGTGGCCAGGGTGCCCAGGAACCGGCTGACGAGTTGGGCCCGGGCAGGATCGATTGACGATTCCCCGTCGACCGAAGGTGTCGCCATACCGTCCACAATCGGCAGATCGAAGTCCACGTACTCGGGACCGTAGTCGTCGATGATCACGCCTCCGCCATCCACCAGATACAGGAGCTGCCCCAACCGGGCAATCGCGACGGGATCACGCTCCACAATGCGCACATCGATCGTGGAGGGGAAGATCCGGCGCACGGTCACCGCCGCCACCCAGCGTGACGCGAGCACGCGTTCCTGAAACTGCTTCAGGTCCACGCGCAGCAGGCTTTGCCCAAGCACGCTGTCTTCAAGCGTCTTGACCGCGTTGGGCGATAGGCGCACCTGTCCGCGCATCACCACACGATCCACAGCCAGGATTCCCGCATCCACGACCCGCGTTGACGCCAGGACGACCACGGCCAGGAGCACGCCACCGAACAACATGGCGCCGCCGATGCGCCACAACCGCGGGCTGATACGGCGGTACTTTCCGGGCCGGTCCGGCCGCTTGAAGCGTTTATCGGACATAGACGCGCCGCCGGGCAACCCGCGCCGCCGGCCGGGAGCTTCGCTCATTGCGCCACCTCGCGACCATCAAGGCCGGCCATCTGTCGCAACGCAGCGAGCACGCGGTCAGCCACGAGTCCAATCGAACCGGCGCCGAGCGTCACAATCAGATCGCCGTCCCGCGCCAGCATCGCCACATGACCCGGCACATCCAACACCTGCGGCACCACGACGAGTTCCTTCACCTGTTCACGCACACGGGCGGCCAGCGTCTCAAGCGTGACATCGGGGATGGGCGCCTCGCCGGCGGCATAGATGTCGGTCAGCACCACCACGTCGGCCAGGCCCAACGCGGGTCCAAACTCCGCCATCAGGTCGCGCGTGCGCGTGTAGCGATGAGGCTGAAAGACCGCGATGAGCCGCCGCGGCGATCCCTCACGCGCGGTGCGCAGCACCGCGGCCACTTCCGTGGGATGATGACCGTAGTCATCCACCACGGTCACACCAGACACTGCGCCGCGTACTTGATACCGGCGCTCGGCGCCGTGAAACTCATGCAGCGCGGCGGCCATGCGATCGAACGGCACGCCAATCTCCAGGCCGATCGCGACCGCAGCCAGCGCGTTCAGCAGGTTGTGACGGCCGGGCACACCGATGGTGAGTTCCCGGCGCCTGGCCTGGCCGCCCTCCACCGTTCGCACCATGCAGCGCCCCACACGCCCGTCGCTGACGGCTCCTTCTCCTCGCACATCAGCGCCTTCTGAGAACCCATAGGTGATGACGCGGCGTGTCAACCGCGGCAACAGGGTCGCGACCGCGGGGTCGTCCACACACGCGACCACGGCGCCGTAAAACGGCACCTTGTTGCCAAACGTCACGAACGCGTCGGTCAAATTCTCGAACGTGCCGTAGCTCTCCATGTGTTCGCGGTCGAGGTTCGTGATCACCGCGAACGTCGGCGACAGGAGAAGAAAAGATCGATCGCTCTCATCGGCTTCCGCCACCATGTACTGGCTGCTGCCCAGGCGCGCGTTGCTGCCAAAGGCTGACAGGCGCCCACCGATGACCGCCGTGGGGTCGAGGCCGCCCTTTTCAAGCAACAGCGCCACCATCGACGTGGTAGTGGTCTTGCCGTGCGCGCCGGCGATGGCGATTCCCGTGCGCAACCGCATCAGCTCGGCCAGCATTTCGGCGCGTGCAATCACCGGCACGTGCGCCGCCCGCGCCGCCAGCACTTCGGGGTTGTCCACGGCCACGGCCGACGAGGTCACCACCACGTCAGCGTCGCCGATGTGGACGGCGTCGTGCCCAATGGCCACGCGTACTCCCAGTTCCGCGAGCCGGTCGGTGGTCTCGGACCGTCGCGCATCGGACCCAGATACGACGTAGTCGAGGTTGGCAAGTAACTCGGCGATGCCGCTCATGCCGATCCCTCCGATCCCGACGAAATGCACGCGCCGTGTCCGGCCCATCATGGTCATGCGGCAAGCTCCAGGATGCGCGACACAATGGCGTCGGCCGCGCCCGGCCGTGCGGCCGCACGCATGGCGGTGCTCATCGCCGCTCGGCCGGCCTCGTCGCCCACCAGGCTGGCAATGGTGCCCGCCAGTTTGACTGGGCCCTCGGGCTGACTCAGCGCGCGCTGGTCCACGAGCTTCGCAGCTCCCAGATCCACCAGCACCTGCGCATTCTTGCGCTGATGGTCATCGGTTGCCGTCGGCAGCGGAATGAAGATAGCGGGGCGGCCCAATGCCGCCAGTTCCGCCAGCGTCGTCGCGCCCGCGCGCGACACCACCACGTCGGCGGCCGTCATTTCGTTGGCCATGGCATCAAGGAACGCCACCACGCGCGCACTGATGCCGGCGGCGTCATATCGCGCCTGCACCCACTCGCGATCGCGAGCACCGGTCTGATGGACGATTTCCACGCCCGGACACTGCCGGATCAGTTCAGGCGTGGCCGCCGTCATCGCCACATTGATCGCGTGCGCACCCTGGGAACCACCCATAATCAACACTCGTGGTGAATGCGCCGCCAAGGTCGCATCGCTCCCGGCGCTCATGAACTCGGCACGCACCGGGTTGCCCGATACAAAACCCTTGCCGCGAAAATGCTCCAGCGTCTGTTCGTAATTCACCGCAGCGGCGCGTACAAACGGCGCCAGCCACCGGTTGGTTAGGCCCGGCATCGCGTTCTGCTCCAGCACCATCGTCGCCATTCCGCGCAGCGAGGCGAGAAGGACCACGGGACCGGAACTGTATCCACCCACGCCCACGACCACGTGTGGGCGGCGTCGCGAGAGCAGGCGCCACGCGTCCAACAGGCCGGCGGGCAGGAGGGCGGCACCCCGCAGGCGATTCGCGATCGACTTGCCCTTCAGCCCGCGACTGCGAATCACATCCAGTGCGAACCCCGCCTCGGGCACCACGCGCGCTTCAAGCCCGCGCGACGTCCCGACAAACGACACCTGCGCGTCGGGCACCCGCGCCACCAGCGCGCGCGCGACGGCAAGACCAGGATAGAGGTGACCTCCGGTACCACCACCCGCAATGACGATCGTCAGGGGCCCTGCGGTCACGCGTCTGCTCCCACCGGCTGGTCCAGCCTCGTAGTGTGCGCGGCACGCGTCACGCGCCCGCCCGGATCAACTGCGGTCGCGTGCTGGGTGATGTTGAGCAGAATGCCCATGGCGATCAGGTTCGCAATCATTGACGACCCGCCGTTGCTCACAAACGGCAAGGGAATGCCCTTGGTCGGCACCAACCCCAGCACCACGCTGATGTTGACGAACGCCTGCATGGCGATCATCGCAGTCAGTCCGGTGGCCAGCAGCGCGCCGAGCCGATCGGGCGCGAACATGGCCGCGCGAATGCCGCGCACGGCGATGACGCAGAAGCAGATCAGCACGGCAGTGGTGCCGATGAGGCCCAGTTCCTCGCCGATGATGGCGTAAATAAAATCGGTGTGAGCCTCGGGAATGTAGAACAGCTTCTGCACGCCTTCCATGAAGCCGCGGCCGACGATGCCACCCGACCCTACCGCGATGATTGACTGCAGCAGCTGAAATCCGGCCTTCGTCGGGTCTTTTTCCGGATCCAGAAAGGTCGTGAGGCGCGTCACTCGGTACGGCTCCAGCGCCACCACCACGGCAGCTACGGGGAGCAGCACGGCCACCACCGCGGCCATATGCCGGAACGACAGTCCGGCGGCAAAGACCATGACAAGCACCACTCCTGACAGGGCCGCCGACGTACCAAAATCAGGCTGCAGGACAATCAATCCGGTCAGCACCCCGGTGACGATGCCAATCGGCAGGAGGGCGTATTGGGGCTCGTTGATGCGATGCATCCTGCGCTCGAGCAGCGCGGCCGTGAAGAAGATCGCGGCCAGCTTGGCGAACTCTGACGGCTGCAGCGTGAATCCAGGAAACGAGATCCAGCGGCGCGCATTGTTCATCTTGTCGAAGCCGAACACCGCGAACAGCAGCACGACCACGACAGCCAGGGCAGACCAGATGACCGCGGGGCGTCGATAGACGTGATAGTCCACACGCATCGCCACGGCAAGGAGCAGCAGGCCCAGACCGATGTACGCCGCCTGCTTGACCAAAAATTTGTTCTGCGAATCGAACTTGTCCTGGGCGTACACCGCCGAGGCGGAGTACACCATGACCAGGCTGACACCCAGCAACAGCACGGTGGCCCAAAGGAGCCACTTGTCCGACTTCAGCGTTCTTGCCACACCACTCCTCTTCTGCCTACCACGCCGGCTCTAAAGCCCGGGGCCTCTCGTGCCGACACAGGACAGAGCGCTGAACGATCGACAGTCATCAGTCGAGCCTCGGGTAACGACACCAGCCTCACAAGCCGGAAATGGCCTGTGTTCCCAGCGGCCAGTTCTTCACCGCGGTGCCAAAACTGATGACTGTCCATCATTCATGCGCTGCACTTCCTCCACAAACGCGCGCCCGCGCGCGCTGTAATCCGAGAACATGTCAAAACTCGAACACGCGGGCGCCAGCAGCACCGTGCCGCCCGCCGGCGCCATCGCGCGCGCCTGCTGCACCGCATCCCCCATCGTGCCCGCGTCCTGCATTGGTACGACATCGGCCAGGGCCGCGCGTACTAGCGGCTGCGCTTCGCCGATCGCCACCACACCGGCGCACTTGTGCGCCACCACGTCGCGTAGGTCTTCGAATCGGCCACCTTTATGACGCCCGCCCAGAATCACCACCACCCCGGTCTCGCAGCTGTCGATCGACTGCCGGGCCGATACGATATTGGTGGCCTTCGAATCGTTGATGAATGTGATGCCGCCAATGACGGCCACACGTTCCAGCGCATGCGCGAGCCCGTGGAAGCCCGCTACGGCGCGAAGCATGGCGTCGGGTGGGACTCCGGCCAGGCACGCCACCGCGGCCGCGGCCAACACGTCGCTCAACAAGTGCCGCCCCGGCAGCTTGACGGCGCCCAGCGGCAGGAGGGGCGCACTGATGCCGCCCGACCGCCTGACGATCACACCCTGCTCTACCGTCACGCCATCGGCCAGCGTGCCGTCGAGCGAGTAGTCGAACCGCCGCGCCCGTGCCCCGCGCGCGAGCGCCATCGCCGCCGGGTCGTCGGCGTTGACGACCGCCCAGTCCGCTCCGGTCTGATTCATGAAGATGCGGGCCTTGACCGCCGCGTACGCCTCGAAGGTGCCGTGGCGATCGATGTGATCCGGCGACAGGTTGAGCAACACGGCGATCCAGGGATGGAACGTCTCGATCGCGCTCAACTGGAAGCTGCTGACCTCCACCACATGATGAGTCGCCGGTGTGGACAAGGCCACCTGGGCCCCCAGCGCGTCGCCGATATTGCCGCCGGCCGGCGCGTCCAGGCCGCCTTCGGTCAACATGCGCGAAGTCAGGGTCGTGGTGGTGGACTTGCCTTTGGTGCCGGTGATCGCAATCACCGGGCCGCGGAGCCAGCGTGACGCCAGCTCGAGTTCTCCGATGATCGGCACGCCGGCCTGCCTGGCTTGCTCAAACGCCGGCTGCTCGAGCGGTACGCCTGGGCTCACCACCAGGAGCTGCGCCTGCAGGAACTGATCGCGGGTATGCGGCCCCAGCTCCAGGCGCACGCCTCGCGCACGCAGATCCGCTGCGCGAGATTCGTCGGCCAGCTGTGGCGAGGAGTCAGCCAGGGTCACGCGCGCGCTCTGACACTGCAGCAGGTCCACGGCGGCCAGCCCGCTGCGCGCGGCCCCCACCACCGTGACGTTGAGATTCCTGACGCTGAAGTCCATAGGCATCACCTCAGCTTCAGCGTGGTGAGACTGAGCAGGGCAAAGACGATCGCGAGAATCAGGAATCGCGTGATCACCTTCGGCTCCGCCCAGCCGATGAGTTCGAAATGATGATGCAGGGGCGCCATCTTGAAGATGCGCTTGCCGTACAGCTTGTACGAACCCACCTGCAGGATGACCGATAGTCCTTCGAGCACGAACACGCCGCCCACGATCGGCAGCAGCAGTTCCTGTTTGATGAGCAACGCCACCGTGCCCAGCGCGCCGCCCAGGGCCAGCGACCCGACATCGCCCATGAAGATGTCGGCCGGATGTGAGTTCCACCAAAGGAAACCCAGGCTGGCGCCGATCAGAGTGCCGCAAAAAATCGTCAACTCCGCAGCCGGAGCCGACGGCGTAATGAGCAAATAGTCAGCAACGGCGCGATGCCCGGTCACGTAGGTCAGCGCGGTGAACGTGGCGGCCGACACGGCAAACGTGGAAATCGCCAGGCCGTCGAGTCCATCAGTCAGGTTGACCGTGTTCGACGAACTGACGAGCACCAACATCGCAAACGGCACGTACCACCAGCCGAAGTCCGGCACCCACTCCTTGAAGAACGGGATCATCAGCCGAGTGTCGTACTGCGCGGGGCTGACGTCGGAGAGCACAATCAGCGACACGCCAACAGCCAGCCCCACCATGACCTGCGACAGTAGTTTGTAGCGGGCGAACAACCCGTGATGGCTACGGCGCGCCATCTTCAGGTAGTCATCCACGAACCCAATCGCGCCGAACGCCGCGGTCGCCAGCACCGCGATCCACACATAGGCGTTCGTGAGATCCGCCCAGAGCAGCGTGGGCACGAACACCGCCGTAAGAATCAGCAGGCCCCCCATCGTGGGTGTGCCCGACTTGGCCAGATGGCTCGCCGGCCCATCCTGGCGGACCACCTGCCCAACTTGAAACGCGCGCAGCCGCCGGATCATCCAGGGCCCAAGAAGCAGGCCGATCGCAAACGCCGTCAGGCTCGCGGCCGCCGTGCGGAACGTGATGTAGCGCGCGATGTTGAGGCCAAGCCATTCATAAAGAAGGTGGTAGAGCATCAGGCCACCTCCGCCAGTCGATTCGACACCAGCTCGGTGTGCGTGCCGCGCGACCCCTTGACGAGCACCAGGTCGCCTGCGCGAACGATCCCGGCCACCGCTCCAACAGCCGTCGCGCTGTCGGCGAAGCGGAACAACTGCGAGGCCGTCATGCCGGCCTCACGCGCGCCGTCGATCAGGCCATCGGCGGCCGGGCCGCCGATGGCGACGAGCACATCAATCCCCGCACCGCCGGCTGCACGGCCGCACGCCGTGTGCAGCGCCAGCGCTCCATCGCCGAGTTCGCGCATCTCGCCAATCACGGCGACGCGCCGCCCGGCGGTGGCGGTGGCCGCCAACGTCGCCAGCATCGCGGTGACCGCTGCGGGACTCGCGTTATAGGAATCGTCCACGAGGCGCACACCGGACGCGAGGTCACGCACCGCGCCGCGCTGGCGCAAGGCCCGCAGGCCTGCGGCCGCGTACACCACGTCGGCCGCGGGCACACCCAACTCCAAGGCAACGGTGGCAGCCGCCATCACATTCAGCACATTCGCGCGCCCGGCCAGGGCCAGGTCAAGGGAAAGCGATCCCCAGGGCGTGGTGACCGATGTCCGCGTCCCCTCAAATCCGTAGTCCTCACACAGCACCGCACGGACGTCGGCCGTTGCACCAAACCCGAATGTCTTCACGGTGGCCGGGCATCGCGAGACGTGGTGCATCACGCGCGCGTCGTCGGCATTGGCGACCACGATGGTGCCGGGGCCTGCGCCTTCCAGCAGTTCGGCCTTGGCGTCGGCGATCGCATCGGCCGACCCGAAGTGCCCGATGTGCGCATCACCGACGTTGGTCCACACTCGAATGTCGGGCTCGGCCAGCGCCACAAGCGTCCGGATTTCGCCCGCGTGATTCATCCCCAGCTCCACGACACCGACGTCGGCACCATGCCGGAGTTCCAACAACGACAGCGGCAAGCCGATGTGGTTGTTGAGATTGCCCACGCTGCTGAATACCCGGTATCGCGGCGCCAGGCATGCCGCTGTGGCCTCCTTCGTCGTCGTCTTCCCCGCGCTTCCGGTGATGGCCACGACCCGCGAGTGTGATCGCCGGCGCACCTCGTGCCCGAGGCGCTGCAACGCCGTCAGCGGATCGGGCACAACGATGACGGCCGCGTGAGTGACGATGACCGGCGGTACCGCCACCAGCAGCCCAGCCACGCCTTTCGCAGTCACATCGTGCAGGAACGCGTGGCCATCAAACGTCGGTCCGCTCAGCGCAATGAACAGCGTGCCGGCAGCGCGCGTGGACGCCGGCGCCGGCATCAACGTGCGGCTGTCGGTGGAGATCGCGTCAAAGACGCGGCCAGGATCACCGGAGATCAGCCGCCCTCCGGTGGCCTCCGCCACAAGACCGGCTGTCAACAGGAACGTGCTCACGACGTCACTCACACGCCTGTCGCCACTCGGCGCTGGGAAAGGGCCACTCGCGCGACCTCGACATCGTCAAATGGAAACGTCCGGTCGCCAATCACCTGGTATTTCTCGTGTCCCTTGCCCGCAATCAGCACGACGTCGCCGGCGCGCGATGCGCGGATGGCCTGCTCGATGGCGGTGCGGCGGTCCTGATGCACCAGCAGATGCGTGCCGGCGCGCGTCGGTGCGCCCGTATCACTCGGCTGCACGATGCCGCGCTTGATTTCGTCGATGATGCGTTCGGGATCTTCTGAGCGCGGGTTGTCAGACGTCAGCACCACGACGTCGCTGAGGCGGGCCGCCACGGCGCCCATCAACGGGCGCTTCGACCGGTCGCGGTCGCCGCCGCAGCCAAACACGGTGATGAGCCGGCCATGTGTCAGGGGTCGCGCGGTCTCGAGTAGATTCTTGAGCGCATCGTCGGTGTGGGCGTAGTCCACAACCACGCGCACATCATCGTCGGCGCCCGACACCACCTGAAAGCGGCCGGGCACGCCCTCGAGCTGCGAGAGTCCCAGCTCAATGGCGCGGGCAGGAATATCGAGGGCCAGCGCGCACGCGACCACGCCAAGGATGTTGGAGACATTCGGCCAGCCCACCAGCCGCGAACGCACGGAGAGGCGCTCCCGCGCGGTCACCACATCAAACACGAGGCCTTCGAGCGTCGAATGCACGGACTCAGGGCGCACGTCGGCGGCGCGGTTGATGCCAAAGGTGATCGCGCGAGGCACGGACGCGGCCAGTTCGGCGCCACGCGGGTCGTCAAGGTTGATCGCTGCCGGCGCGCCGTCCGGTAACAGATCAAACAACCGGCGCTTGGCATCAAAATACTGCGCCATGTCGCCATGGAAGTCGAGATGGTCGCGGGTGAGATTCGTGAAGATGGCCGCCGCAAACCGCAAGGACGCCACACGATGCAGCACAAGCGCGTGAGAGGACACCTCCATCGCGCAGGCACGGCAGCCGCGCGTCACCATCTCGCGCAGCAGGCGCTGCACTTCGTTCGATTCGGGCGTGGTGTAGGCGGCGTCCGTTTCATCGCCTGGCACGGGCCCGGTCCGCACGCTCACCGTCCCGAGGCGCCCGCACGGAAACCCGGCCGCATCCATCACGGCGGCGAGCAGATACGTGGTGGTGGTCTTGCCGTTGGTCCCGGTGACTCCGATCACCGTGAGATGCTCACTGGGATGTTCGTAGACGATCGCCGACAGTTCCGCCAGCGCGAGCCGGGCATCGGCGGTGCACAACCACGGCACACGGACGCTGGAAGGCGCCGGTGATTCTGCGATCACCGCCACGGCACCTTGCGCAATGGCCTGTGCGGCAAACTGGGCCCCGTCCGACCGGCGGCCCGGCACGGCCACAAACACCGTGCCCGGAACGACGGTGCGTGAATCGTGCGCAATCGACGTGATCTCGGTGCCCTGAATCCCCGCGTGCGCCAGGAGCGACGACGCGTCGGCGGAAAGCAGACGCGAAGCCGCCACTAGGGCGCCGGCGGTCATTGACCTCCTCCGCCAGCAGACGCCCCAACTACAGGCCTGGTGAGGCGCAGGTGCAGGACGACGGAAGTGTCGCCCGCTTCGACCGGCATCCCGGCCTCGGGGTATTGCGATACGACGATGCCGTCGCCGGCCACGCGCACCGTCAGTCCAGCCCGCGTCAGGGCGCGGACCGCGTCCCTGGCGCCCAGATTGAGGAGCGAGGGCATGACCACCTGGCCGTCGTCGGTGTACGCCACGTTCGAGACCGTCGTGATTGCGCTGGCAGGCCGGCCCACCAGCGTGGCGTCGACCGAGATGATCACCGGCGCGACGGGATTGATTGTGACCGGCACGCCGAGATGACGCAGGGAGGCGGCAGCAATTTTCTGGAACACCGGTGCCGCCACCGCACCACCGTAGTACGCGCCTCTACGTGGCTGGTCGATCAGGACAATGATGGCGAGCGCCGGACGGCGCGACGGGACGAATCCAACAAACGACCCGTAGTGCGCGGAATCGGAGTAGCGCTTGTTGATGATCTTCTGCGCGGTGCCGGTCTTTCCGGCAACCTGGTAGCCCTCGATCTTTGCCGCCGCGCCGGTGCCGCGCTCAACGACCGCTTCCATGACGGTGGTGAGCGTGGCGGCGGTGGCCGGCAGAATGACCTCACGTACGGGCACGGGCGCGACGGCCTCGCGTTTGCCGTCGCGGATGACGGCACGGACCATGTGTGGCTGAAACAGCGTGCCGCCGTTGGCCACGGCCGCAACGGCGTTGACCATCTGCAGGGGAGTGACGCTGACCTGATAGCCCATGGACACCGAGGCCAGAGCACCAGCGTCCAGCTTCTCGGGCGCCCACACAATGCCGGGTGTGGCGCCTCGGAAATCCTTCGAGAGGACTTCGCCGAACCCAAAGCGCCGCACGTAGCGGTTGAGCCGTTCAGCGCCAATCAGCCAGCCGGCCTTGATCGCGCCGACGTTGCTCGACTTCACGATGACGTCTTCGAACGTGAGGATGCCGTAGGTGTGTTCGTCGGGCACCACGCGGCCCTTGCTCACTTCAATGCGGCCCGCAGAGACATCGATCAGGTCGGTTGTGGACAGGATGCCTTCTTCAATCGCGGCGGCGGCCGTCACGATCTTGAACGTGGAGCCGGGCTCGTAGATGTCTTCGACTGCGCGGTTGCGCCGCTGCTCACCGGTGACCGATCCCGGATCGTTGGCGTTAAACGTCGGGTAGGTGGCCGACGCAAGGATCTCGCCTGTCGCGGGGTCCATGACGATCGCCGTACCGGACACGGCGTTCTGGGCTAGGACGCCGGCTTTGATTTCGCGTTCGGCGATGTGCTGGATGGTCTGATCAATCGTCAGCTCGATGGCGGCGCCTGCCGTGGGCGCGAGCTGCACCTGCCGGTCCACTGAGCGCTGGTGCGCGTCGTTGATGCGCAGCACTTTTCCGGCCTTGCCGCGAATCTGGCTGTCAAAAGCCAGCTCAATGCCGGCCAGGCCGACGTTGTCGCGATTGACAAACCCGAGCACGTTCGCCGCCAGTTCCTTTTTCGGGTAATAGCGCTTGGTTTCGCTCTCAAGGCGTACGCCAGCCAGTTCGAGCGCCATCACTCGGCGCGCCACCTTCGGCGACACGCCTCGCCGGACGTTGTGAAACGACTTCGGCCGGCTCAACTGGGTGGTCAGGTCCGCAATCTCTCTGGCCGAACAGTCGCTAAACACATCGCACAACGCTTTGGCCGTCGCCGCCTTGTCGATCACCGCGCGCGGGTTCGCCACGACGCTGTCCGCATCCACGGAATACGCCAGCACCTCGCCGTTGCGGTCTAGAATCTCCGCACGTTTAGGCGCCAGGTCCTCGATATCCTGGTGCTGTTTGTTGGCCTTGGAGAGGTATGCCTCATGGCGGGCGATCTGGAGGTAGGCCAGACGGGCCTCAATGCCCGCCGTCCAGACCGCCAGTACCGCGCCCACAATCAGAAGGCGGCGCCGATAGGGCCTGCGCCACGTGGCTTCAAACGCTTCGTCGGGGCGGTCGTTGACGAGCAGCGGATCCAGGGCCTCGCGTGACAGGGCCGGTCGGCGCTGTTGATCCTGCTCCTGTCCCATAACGCCCCCTCTCTTGCCGAACGAAGAACCGCCGCTACCGCGCGCTGGCCACGATCGCCCGTGGGGCTGTCGCGGCTTTGACCCGTTCGATCACCACGGCGCGGTCAGCCGCCGGGTACACCATGCCGAGTTCTTCCATCGCGCGCCGTTCCACCAGTGCGGGCGCGCGGAGCGCATCCAGTTCCAGCCGCAGGCGGCGATTGAGCTTCTCCTGCACCGCCCTTTCTCCGAGCAGGACCTGGGTCTTGTAGCCGTGGTCAATCAGCAGGTACTGCTGCGACGCCCAGAACAACAACATGGCGATCACCGCCGCAGCCAGGAACACCCCGTGCGCGAATTCGCGCCGCTGCTCGGGGTCCACGCTGCGCACTACGGGGTTGTTCCGGACATCCTTTTTGATGGCGTATTCAATGTCGATGCTCATGCGACCCTCTCCACCACTCGCATCCGGGCGCTGCGCGCCCGGGGATTACCTTTCGCTTCCTCGACCGACGGCATCACCGGCCGTCGCGTCACCACGCGCAGCGCACCGTCGCCCTCTGACCCCAGACGACGGAACGTGTGTTTCACCACGCGGTCTTCCAGCGAGTGAAACGCAATCACCACCACCCGGCCGCCACGCGCCACCACCTGCGCCGCCGACTCCAGAAACGCCTCAAGGCCCTCGAGCTCGCGGTTGGTCCAGATGCGCAGCGCCTGGAAGGTCCGCGTAGCCGGGTCCAGCCGCTGCCACGTGCCGCCACCCGCCGCTCGCCGCACCACCGAGGCCAGCGCCGCCGTTCCCGTCAACGTACCGGCATCGCGCGCTTCCACGATCGCCCGTGCCACTCGGCGAGACTTGCGCTCCTCGCCAAACTCGTAAATCACGTTCGCCAGCGTGGTTTCATCCACGGCGGCGAGCATGTCGGCCAGCGTCGGCCCCTCCGACCGGTTCATCCGCATGTCCAGCGGTCCGTCCTGCCGAAAACTGAACCCGCGCGCCGGCTCGTCGAGCTGCATCGACGACACCCCCAGATCCACCAGCACCCCATCCACCTCGTCGCGGCCGGCCTCGCGCGCCACACGCGGCAACTCGCGATAGTCGGCATGCAGGTAGACCACGCGGTCCCCGTACTGCGCCAGCCGCTCCCGCGCGATCGCCAACGCATCACGATCGCGGTCGATCCCAATCACCCGGCCCGCACCCGCCTCGAGCAACGCCGCCGTGTGCCCCCCGAGCCCCAGCGTGCAATCCACGTAACACCCGGCCGGCACCGGGGCCAGGTAGGTCACCGCCTCGGCCACCAGGACCGGCTCGTGCGCGAGCGTCAGATGCCGAACTCCGCCAGCGCCGAAGCATCGGCATCGGTGAACGGGTCACGCTCGAACTTCGCGAGCAAGCGGTCGTGGTTCCACACCTCGAGGTAATCCACCTGCCCCAGCACATCGACATCGCCCGACATGCCCGCGCTGTCGCGCAAGCGCGGCTGCAGAGAGACGCGGCCCTGGTTGTCAAACTCGCTGAGTTGGCCGAAATAATTGACGCGGTCGAGAAACTTGAGGCGCGCCGGATGCGTACTCGGCATGCGACGAAGGCGCTCTTCAACGCCAAGCCAGACCGGCATGGGGTAGATCCGCACCGACTCGCCCGTCACACTCGTGAGGTAGAGGCCGGCCCCGTGCTGATCCTCCACGAATGCCCGGAAGGCATTCGGAATTTTCAGACGCCCTTTGTCGTCAATCTTGGCGGAATAATTTCCCCGAAGCACCTTTTACTCCACTTTGCTCCAAATAGATCCACCGCGATAGTAGGAGCGTGGAGGGGCACTGTCAATCGCAAAGTGCGGCAGGAATTAGGCTTACGTCTAATTTTCGCTCCGTGTTACCATCGGTCGTTTGCATGCCTGAAGCCCCCTCCCCACCACCCAGCCGGCTTGCAGCCCTCCGGGCCACAAGATGAAGACGGTGCTGGTCTGCGAAGCGCAGGTGCCGTTTGTTCACGGGGGCGCCGAATATCACGTCCGGGAGCTGGTCGCGCAGCTGCGTGCGCACGGCCACATGGCCGAACTGGTCAGCGTCCCCTTCAAGTGGTATCCCAAGGAAGCAATTCTGGCGCACGCCGCCGCATGGCGACTGCTCGATTTGTCAGAGAGCAATGGCCGCCCCATCGACGTCGTGATTGCGACGAAGTTTCCGACGTACTTCGTCCGGCACCCGCACAAGGTGGCGTGGCTGATTCACCAACACCGCGCCGCATACGAACTGGCCGGCACAATCTTCAGTGACTTCTTTCACACCGAGAGTGACGTCGCACTGCGCGCCAGAATTATTGCGCTCGACACGGAGATGCTCGAAGAGTGCCGGCGTGTCTACGCCAACGCCCGGAACACCGCCGGCCGCGCCGCGCGATTCAACGGCGTTCCTGCCGAGGCGCTCTACCACCCACCGCGCCTGGCCGATCGCCTCGCGCCGGGGCCGTATGGCGACTATATTCTGTCGGTGGGCCGGCTCGAGTCCGTCAAGCGCGTAGACCTGGCCATTCGCGCGCTGGCCACCATTCCCGGCCGGCTCCGCCTCAAGGTGGCCGGTACCGGCACACAGGCTCACACGTTTCAGGCGCTTGCCGAATCACTGGGCGTGGCCGATAGAGTGGACTTTCTCGGCAGCGTGGACGACGATGCCTTGTTGGCGCTGTATTCGGGAGCACTGGCCGTGGTCTTTCCGCCGTTCGACGAGGACTTCGGGTACGTCACACTTGAGTCGTTCCTCTCGCGCAAGGCCGTCATCACGACTGTGGACGCGGGTGGACCCAACGAATTCGTGGTGGACAGCGTGAATGGTCTTTCCTGTGTTCCTGAGCCGGCGGCCCTTGGCCAGGCCATGGCGACACTCGACGGCGATCGGCGCCTGGCCGCGGCCTATGGCGACGCGGGGTACGCGCGGGCCCGAGAGATTACGTGGACGGGTGTGATCGAGCGCCTGGTGGGCGCCTGAGGCTACGGTGACCAAACTCATCATCCAGATTCCCTGCCTCAACGAGGCCACCACACTGCCGGCCGCGCTCGCCGACCTGCCTCGCTCGGTTCCAGGCATCGACACGATCGAGTGGCTGGTGATTGACGATGGGTCACGTGACGAGACGTCGGCGGTGGCGCGCGCGCACGGCGTGCATCACGTGGTGCGGTTCCGCAGGCACAAGGGACTGGCTGCGGCATTCACGGCGGGCATCGACGCCTGCCTCAAGGCTGGCGCCGACTATATCGTCAACACCGACGCCGATAATCAGTACGCCGCGCAGGACATCGCGCGGCTGGTGGCGCCACTCATCGCGGGCGAAGCCGACATCGTGATCGGCGATCGCAATATTCCCATTCTCGCCAGCATGTCGTGGCAGAAGAAGTTGCTGCAGCGGCTGGGCAGTTGGGTGGTGCGGAGGGTGTCGAATACACAGGTGCCCGACACCACCAGCGGCTTTCGCGCCTACACGCGGGAAGCCGCGCTAAGAATGACGGTGGTCTCGGAATTTAGCTACACGCTTGAATCGATCATCCAGGCGGGCAAGAAGCGCATGGCCGTGGCGCACGTGGAAATTGGCACCAATGCCAACACGCGCCCCTCAAGGCTCTTCAGCAGTGTCTACGGCTACATCAAGCAGTCGGCGGCCACCATCGTCCGCACATACACGATGTATGAGCCGCTGAAGGTGTTCAGCTACATCGGCGGCACCATCTTCGCGGTGGGTGTGGCCATCTCGGTGCGGTATCTCTACTTCCTGCTCAAAGGTGACACGTTCGGCGATCGCCACCTGCAATCGCTGATTCTCTCGGCGGTTCTGATGATCGTCGGCTTCCAGGTCATCCTGATCGGCCTTGTCGCCGACGCGATCTCTGGCACGCGCAAGCTGCTTGAAGATCTGCTCTATCGCGTGCGGAAACTGGAACTTCGCGACGATACAACGCCGAAGGATGACCGCTGATGGCGGCACCCGCACAGGTCTCGGTCGTCATCCCGGCGTATAACGAGGCCGACTCGATTGCCGCTGTCGTGCAGGAACTGCGCGCCGAGGCCAACTGGCACGAGATCGTAGTCGTCGATGACGGGTCTTCGGACAACACGGCGGCGCAGGCGGAAGCGGCTGGCGCGATCGTGGTGACGCAAGCCTACAACAAGGGTAACGGCGCAGCCGTGAAAGCCGGCATTCGCGCGGCAACTGGCGAGTATCTTCTGATCATCGATGGCGATGGACAACACAAGCCCTCGGATGCGGTGCGGTTGGTGGCTCACCTCGGGCGCTTCGACCTGGTCGTGGGTGCGCGGTCTTCAGCCACTCAAGCGGGGCCTGTCCGGCGTGCGGGAAATGCCCTGTTGAACTGGCTGGCGGGTTATCTGGCCGGTCGAACCATTCCCGACTTGACGTCAGGATTTCGTGGCGCGCGGCTCTCCTATTTGCGCGAGTTGATCTTCCTGCTGCCCAACGGCTTCTCCACTCCAACGACCACGACGCTGGCGTTCATCAAAGCCGGTCACAGTGTTCATTTCGAGCCGATTGAAGCGCGACAGCGCACAGGTCACTCGAAAATCAGACTCTCGAGTGACGGTGTGAAGTTTCTCATTATCATTCTTCGGGTAATCACGATCTACAGCCCGATGAAAGTCTTCCTGCCGGTCGCGGGCGTGTCGTTCGCGCTGGGCGTGGCGTATGCCGTGTGGACAATCGCGACGCAGATGCACATCACGAATTCCTCCGTGCTGCTGATCATGTTCGGGGTCGTGGTGTTCCTGGTCGGCCTCGTGTCAGAACAGATTTCCGCGGAGCGATTCGATGGGCGAAAGTAATCGCGCGAGCGGCTCCCGCCACACCGGTGTGGAGTGGCCGTTCGTTGCCATGGGATCTCTTCTGATAGTCAGTGTGCTCTTCGCCAACGAGTGGGTGTTGGGAGCCCTGCTGACGCGGGCGGGCCGCGTGACACATCCCACCAGTCGAATACTGATCGGCCTGTTTGATGTGGCGGCCCTTGGCGTCGGCCTCCTGTTGATCGTGCGGCGCCGCAACGCGCCCTGGCGGGAGCTGCTCCTGACAGGTGCCGCCGTCGTATTTGCCTCGGGCCTCGCCGAAGGAGGGCTGCGCCTGTGGTTCACCGCCTCGGCGTGGCTCGCGCCACCTGATCGCACCATCGCCGCCACCATCGGCTGGCGGACGGCTGAAAACGTTTCGATGGACCGCGAAGTGCCGGGCTTCGGGCGCGTGGTCTATCACACCGTCCAGGGCGGGTTTCGACTGTTCGGTGATCCGGGCACCTCAAAAATGAAAGTGTTGGCCCTTGGGGATTCCTTCACGGAAGCCGTGATGGTTTCAGACGGTGAGACGTACTACCACCGCCTGGCGGCGGCGCGTCTTGACCTCGAAGTATTCGCGATCGGAGCCGGAGGATACGGCACGTTGCAGGAATACATGCTGCTGGACCATGTCGTGGATACCGTACGGCCCGACCTCGTGCTCCTGCAGTTGCATCCGAACGATCTGATCAACAACTCGCACGGCCTCGAGTCTCGCAGCACGACGAACAATAATCAGATGACCCGGCCGTATTGGGAGGAAGGAACGGTCGTACAGCGCTTTCCGGAGAACCGGGAATGGGGTGCGCTGTATCGGCTCGTCCGCCACTCGTATTTCTTGCGTCTGCTCAACGCGAACTTGCTGTTTTTCCGGTCCCGATCCGCCGATTCGATCGAGCGCACGCTGCAGGCGACTGATCCCGATGTCGCGCGGGCCACGGACGCGACCGTGGAATTGCTGACGATGATCCGTCGGCGCGCCAAGGTTCCAGTCGTAGCGTTTTCTGTAAGATCCGAACAGTACTTCTCGTTCTGGTCACGTGCCGACGTATGCGCACGTGCCGGCGTGCGCTTCATTCCAGGTGTCGGCGAAGCCGTTGATGCGGCGGCCGAGGCGGGCGAACATGTGACTGGTGCGCCTGTGGATGGCCATTGGAACGGGCGCGGCCACGAAATGGCGGCTCGCCTGATCGAGGCGTGGTTGAAGCGTGAGGGCCTGCCCTCGCGGTAGTGGCGACAACACCACACGTCAGAAGAGCATATCGATAAACGGCGTAAGCACCGACGCAACCGTCGGCCGGGCTCGATCGAGTTAGATTTCCTGCTTCCAATCCGAAATCTCCCTCCACGCCGGCTGGAAGCCTCTTCGATGGCGACGGACAATATGCGCTCGCCGCGCGAGATTCGTGGTGCTCGGCGTACAGGAACGATGTGCATCCCCGCGGTGCGACGCCAATGTAGGTCTCGAGAATGGGCCCGAACTTAAATACGGCTTATCGAAGAAACCAACGGGATCAAGGTCCTTCTCCCGGATACCGGAGGTCTGCAGGCAGTATCTCGCAATCCCGGATCAGGCAGGCGCCCTGAGCGCGCGGTACAATCCCCGAGCATGAAAGCCCCAGCCAAATTCATTGCTGCTGCCGCTCTCGCGGGCTTGCTGCTACGCCTGGCCTTCGCTCTCTGGTATTGGGTCGATAAGCCACTCATGAAAGACGAACAGGAGTACCTGCTTCTGGCGACTCGCGTCGCAACGGGTCATGGATTCACCTACCCCGCCTCTGCGACGTCGGACGGATTCTTCGAGCGGCCGCCGGGGTTTGTTGTGCTTCTCGCGACCACGCTGGTGGCCACTCAAGATGCGCTCGTGACGACGGCGGTCCCAGACAACCTGGATTCGCTGTCGCGTACCTCCTCCGGCATTCCCACCGCGATCAAAGTGGTGCAGTGCCTGATCGGCACGATCGTCATCCTGCTGGTTGCGGCGCTAGCTGGTCGCGCGGGCGGGCCACGTGCCGCGAAGCTGGGTGCCCTGGCGGCTGCGGTATATCCACCAATCGCGTGGGTGAGCGGGTATGTCCTCAGCGAGCCGCTGTATTCAGCACTGGCACTTAGTACCGTCTGGCTCTTGCTGCGGGCCGGTGACGACGCTGGTGCGAGCCGTCTCAGACTGGGCGGCATGGCCGGCCTGCTGGCTGGTGCCGCATTGCTCACCAAAGAGGCGATGCTCTTTTTCCTCCCCCTCGCCGCGCTCTGGCTCGTGTGGCACAAACAGCGCCGCCTGCTAGTCGGGTTTGCCGCGGGCGTCGCGATCATCGTGCTTCCGTGGATCGCTCGCAACTATGTCGTCCATCAGCAGTTCATCCTAACGGCAGCCCATGGGGGGGTGACGCTGTGGACCGGCAACAACCCGCTCGCCCACGGCGAAGGCGACCTGGCCGCGAACCCCATCATGGGCCAGGAGCGAAGAGCACTTGAAGCCCTGCACCCGGCCCTGAGCAACCAGGAAATGGACGACGTTTACTACGCTGCGGCACTGGATTTCGTGCGGCAGCATCCGGGCCGCTGGCTGATCCTCGAGGCTCGGAAACTCTTCTATACGTTCGTGCCCATCGGGCCGTCGTATACGCTCCACTCCAACCGCTACTTCGTGACGTCGCTGGTGGCATACGGCCTGCTGGCGCCCTTCGCGGTCGTCGGCTTGTGGCAACTCTGGCGGCGACCCGGGCCGTCCCCGCTGTGGGCGCTGGGCATCCTCGCGCTGTCGTCGGTTGTGGTGTGCCTGGTGTTCTTTCCTCAGGAGCGGTTCAGGATTCCCGTGCTTGACCCGTCCGCCATCGTCGCGGCGGCAGTCGCCTTATCCTCCTGGCGTCGATGAACACGCCACTGGCCGAGACCTCGGCGTGGCGACGATCGGCGCTCATCGTGCTGCCCGTGTTCGTGGCAGCGGTGCTCGTGCACGTGTGCGTACTGCAGGGACTCGCCAACTCCACCGATCAGTCCGCAATCGTGTGGCAGGCGGCCGCCGTTGCCGCAGATCGGGTCGTCCCATCGCCATCCGGCCTGCCTCTTTGCGTTGACCGAACTCGCCCTTGCGCTCACCTGGACCCGCGAGCGCCCAGGTGCATCGCCGCTCCTGCTGTCGCACGACGGCGATCCATACGGCCCACGGGTTTATTTTAAAACCCTGCTGCCAATGACCATCCTCATTGGCTTGAGCCCGGAACGCCTGTCGCAAGCACGAATGGCCTGGGTCGTTATTGCGACGGTCGCGGTCTGCACGGTGGCGTCAAACGCCGTCCTCGAGCTCAAAACGTATGAGCAAATCCACGCATGCCGAGACGTGTACTGCGTAATCGAACTCGCGCAGATCGAGCACGCCATTGTGCTCCTGAAAACCGCCTCTGCGGACATGGTGTGGCTCGATCTCAACCGGAACCCACCTGACTTCCGCCACGCTTGAGTACTGTTCGGCCTTTCCCGGCCGGACCTGGACCATGAGGTGGCGGCCGCGAACCCGGGTCGCACCTTGTAGTATTACGAATGGCGTGTGGAGGGCGGGCTTGTATGGCCGATTCCCCCTGGCCAATTACGTCGCAGTGCCCAGATGTCGTTAAACCCCCGGCAAACGCCCGTGAGAACCCTGCTGGTCGTCCTGCCCGCGCGGGTACGCGCGGGCTCGGCCGTTCCTCCATCGACGGTCTGCGCCGGACGCTGGCGACTGACGCACAGGCGATCTGCCAGATGGCCGCGGGCCTGTCGCCCGATCCCGCGTCACCTGCCCGCTCTGGCGGCAGCGTTGGACCGGTATGATCGCACCCACGGATCCCGGTATCTCAATGGTGTCAGCGTCGTGAACTGGCCGCTGCACCGGATCGTGTTCCTGCCCGAAATGCTCTGTGAAGCCGCCTGTGGCGGATGCCGAATGGGAGAAGTGCCGATTATTTTTTGTGGAACGTCCGAAGGGGTATTCCAAAATCTCCGGTTCCGTGCTGATGGAGTCCTTGTGGACACTCTGGCAGCTAGTTTTCCGTCGCGGCCGGCTCGGCCGTTCAAAGGCCTGACCTGCCATGCGTGAAGTCGTCGTCATGGTCACCACCTCGTACCCGAGATTCCCGGGCGACGGCATCGGCAGTTTCATTGAACCAATTGCTAAGGGCGTCGCTGCGCTCGGCCATGAAGTGCACCTCGTGGCGCCTTGGCATCCCGCGATCAAGCGCGCCCGCGAAGAGGACGGCGTGTTCTTCCATTTTTTCCGCTACGCGCCGGTCGCCTCACTCAGTGTGTTTGGTTACGCCTCTAGCTTGCGCGCCGACACTGATCTCCGCTTGGCCGCCTGGGCTATGGCCCCGATCGCGCTGGCGGCGGGCTGGTTCAAAGCGTGGAGGGTGGCCACCAAGCGCCGGGCCACGGTCATGCATGGCCACTGGGTAATTCCCGGAGGCGTGATGGCGGCTGCGGCCGCGCGTGGCCTTCCGCTCGTGGTCAGCCTGCACGGATCCGATGTCTTTGTCGCAGAGCGGCATGCAGTCGCCGGCGCGGCAGCCCGTTGCGTTTTCGGGCGGGCGGGTGCCGTGACCGCCTGCAGCGACGACCTGCACCGGCGCGCCATCGCGCTTGGTGCCGACCCGGCGCGGACCGAGACGATCCCTTACGGCGTCGACACAGCGCGCTTCGCCCCCGATGCCGCGATGCGCGCCCAGGTGCGCGAGTCGCTGGGCGTGGGCGACGCGCCGCTCGTCCTGGCGGGAGGACGCCTGGTGAGCAAGAAGGGGTTCGAGTACCTAATCGACGCGGTGCGCGGGCTCATGGACAGCCACCCGGCCCTGCAATTGATCGTCGCCGGCGACGGCGATCTGGCCGAGTCACTCCGTGCCCGGGCCGCCGGGCTGCCGGTCCGGTTCGTGGGCAACCAGACACAGGACGCCGTCGCGCGGCTCGCCGCCGCTGCTGATGTCATTGCGGTGCCGTCGATTCGCGATGACGCAGGCAATGTGGACGGCTTGCCGAACTTCGCCCTTGAAGCGCTCGCCTCGGCGACGCCGGTCGTGGCCACGGTCGCGGGGGGCCTGCCACAGGCCATCTCCGACGGTGACAACGGCTTGTTAATACCGGAGCGCGACCCGGTTGCACTCGCGGCAGCCCTCAAGCGTCTGCTGGGGTCCACGGGGGACGCCCGCGACATGGGCGCGCGGGCACGAGCCCGCGTCATGCGCGACCATTCGTGGGCGCAGACGGCTGAACGGATGGCGGCGGCCTACATGCGGGCGCGCGCGTGATGGGACCGTCGTAAACCTTGTCGCGCTTCTGGACGGCGTGTTAGCGTTTGAGCGGTTCGATGGTCAGCGCCACTTCACCCACAGCCCCAGGACTCAGCGTCTTTTTTCCGGCGTATAACGATAGTGGGACCATCGCCAGTCTGGTGATCGCGGCCAGGTCCAGCGCGCAGAAACTGACGACCGACTTCGAGATCCTTGTGGTCAATGACGGCAGCGCCGATTCCACCGCCACGATTGCTGATGAATTGGCAAAGACCTATCCGGAAGTGCGGGTGATCCATCACCCAGCCAATCGCGGCTACGGCGGCGCCCTGCGTACCGGGTTCTCTGAATCACGCAAGGACCTGATCTTCTATACCGACGGCGACGCCCAGTACGACCCCACCGAAATGGAGGCGCTCTGGCCGAAGATGACGCCCAGCGTGGACGTGGTGAACGGCTACAAGATCAGCCGGTCCGATCCGATGCACCGCATCATCATCGGCCGCGTCTACCACCACACCGTCAAGATCCTGTTCGGACTGAAGGTGCGCGACGTCGATTGCGACTTCCGACTCATTCGACGCACGGTGTTCGACCGCATCTCGCTTGAACACAACAGCGGCGTCATCTGCCTGGAACTGATGAAAAAATTGACGGATGCCGGCTGCCACATCGAGGAAGTGCCCGTACACCACTACAACCGCACGTACGGTAAGTCGCAGTTCTTCAACTTCTCGCGACTGTGGCATACCGCACGGGACGTGTTCAAACTCTGGATGAAACTGGTGGTGGTCGGCACCCAAGGGAAGACAGGGACAACATGAGCGACTACGGCGGTTTCTACCGCGATCGGCCGGTGCTCATCACCGGCGGACTGGGATTTATCGGGTCGAACCTCGCTCGTCACCTGGCCGACCTGGGCGCCGACGTTCTCCTGGTTGATTCGCTGACGCCCGACTCCGGCGGCAATCTGTTCAACATTGCGGGTCTCGAAGGCCGCGTGCGGGTGAACGTGGCCGACGTGCGCCAGGCCAGCACGATGAACTACCTGGTGCGCGATCGCGAGGTCATCTTCAACCTCGCGGGCCAGGTGAGCCACATCGACAGCATGCGCGATCCGGAAACCGATCTCGACATCAACTGCCGCAGCCAGCTCATCCTGCTCGAAGCCTGCCGACGGCACAACTCCGCCGCCAAGGTCGTCTACGCAAGCACGCGCCAGATCTACGGTCGTCCCGACAGGTTGCCGGTGGACGAGTCACATCTGGTGCGGCCCACGGACATCAACGGCATCAACAAAGCGGCCGGTGAGCAATATCATCTCGTGTACAACAACGTCTTCGGGGTCCGCGCATGCTCGTTGCGCCTGACCAATGTCTATGGGCCCCGCCAGCTCATCCGGCACAGCCGGCAGGGATTTATCGGCTGGTTTATTCGTCTAGCCCTGGACGCCGGGGAAATTCAGATCTTCGGTGACGGCTCCCAGGTGCGTGACTTCGTATACGTGGATGATGCCGCCCGCGCCTTCCTTCTGGCCGGCGCCACGGAGGAGGTGAACGGATTGGCACTGAACGTTGGAGGCCACGAACACATCGCGCATCGGGATCTGGTAGAAACCTTGATTGAGATCGCCGGCACAGGAAGCGTGCGCTACGTGCCATGGCCAGAAGAGAAGAAAAGAATCGACATCGGGTCGTTCATCACCGACTCAACGCGTTTCAGGGCTGCCACCGGCTGGCAGTCCACTATGAATTTGCGCGAGGGCCTGTCGCAGACACTGGCGTTTTATCGCGACCATCGCGGACACTATGTTGACGACTCGGAGACGCCCACGTGACTGCCCCTGCTCTTATCCCGTTCATGCACCTGACGCCGGGTGCCGACGCCGGCGCCATTCGCGCAGCCATCGACCGCGTCATCGCGCGCGGATGGTTCATCCTCGGTCCTGAGCTGACGGCCTTCGAAACGGAATTTGCGCAGGCCTCGGGGGCGGCGTATGCAGTGGGCGTAGGCACAGGCACCGACGCGATTGCCCTCGCGCTACGCGCGCTCGGCATCGGCCCCGGCGACGAAGTCATCACGGCGCCGCTGTCGGCCGCGTATTCCGCGTTGGCCATCATGATGGCCGGCGCCACGCCGGTGTTTGCCGACATCGACATCAACCGGCTCACGCTCGATCCGGCGCAGGTGGATGCTCTGGTGACGCCACGCACAGCGGCGATCCTCCCAGTTCACCTCTACGGGCAGCCGGCCGACATGACGGCCATCGCAGCCATCGCGCGCCGCCACAACCTCGTGATCGTCGAAGACGCCAGCCAGGCCCACCTCGCGAAGTCTGAAGGACGGCCGGTGGGCACCATCGGCGTAGCCGGCGCCTTCAGTTTTTATCCGACGAAGAACCTCGGCGCCCTCGGCGACGCTGGGGGCATCGTCACGGACGATGCTGCGCTGGCCGACAAGCTCAGGCGGCTGCGCAACGGCGGCCAGAAGGACCGGTATCACCACCTCGAGTTTGGCGTGAACACTCGCCTCGACGAGATGCAGGCGGCGATTCTGCGCGAGCGCCTGGCGTTGCTGCCCGGGTGGACGGACCGCCGCAGGGAAATTGCCGCGCGGTACCGCTCGGCCCTGGTTGGCGCGCCGGTAATTGTGCCGCCCGAGAAAGACCCGGGCCACGTCTACCATCTCTTCCCCGTGCGGTCGGCTCACCGTGACCAGGTGCAGGCGCACCTGCGACACAACGGAATCGAGACGCTGATCCACTATCCGGTGCCCATTCCGCGGCAGCCTGCATTGGACGGAATCCCGACGGCGACATGTCCCGTCGCCGATCGAGTGTGCAGCGAAGTGTTCTCGCTGCCCCTGTACCCTGCCCTCACCAACGACGAGGTCGATCGCGTGGCCGATGCGGTGCACAGGTTCAGCGCCGCGGACGCCGACGGCAGGTAACGCATGATGATCGCGACGCTGGTCGCGCTGCTGCTGGTTGCCTATCTTCCTGGCGCAGTCTTGTATCGCCTGCCGCTCTGGCGCAGGGAACGCCGCAGCGCGCTGGACGCCGAAGAACGCGTGTTCTGGCATGTGAATCTCAGCATCGCCTGGTCCCTCACGGTGGTGCTCGCCCTCGCGGCTTCGGGACTGTATCGATTCGAATGGCTGCTGGCCATCAACGCCGCCATTGTCGCGGTAATGGTGTTGATCGCGCGGGGGCGCCTGGCATATCGCGGCACAGCCACGCGCCCGACATGGACCGTTGTGCTGCCGATGTGTCTGATCGTCCTCGGCGTGTGGCGGTTCTGGCCCGCATCCGAGTACATCATCGGTGGCAAGGACCCGGGCGTGTACGTCAACGAAGGCGTGCAAATCGCGCAGCGCGGTACTTTGGTGATCACCGATCAGGCCATCGCCGGTGTGCCGGACTTTGCGCGTGACCTGTTCTTCCCTTCACAAAACCGCGTGGAATATTACAGCCCAGGATTCATGGGCTTCTTCATCCAGGACCCGGCCACCGGCAGCGTGGTGGGCCAGTTCCCGCATTTGTTTCCGGCGTCGATCGCCGTCGCCTATGGCTTCGGTGGGATCACCGGCGCACGGGAAACTGTCGGCTGGTGGGGCCTCGCCGGACTCCTCGGCGTGTACTTCGTGGGCACGCGGCTTTTCGGCCGTTGGACGGGTTTCGCCGCCGCGGCGATGCTCGGGCTCCACGTCACCCAGGTCTGGTTCGCGCGGTATCCCAACAGCGACATCGTGCTGCAGGCCGGACTCTTCGTGTCGCTTCTGGCATTCGCGCGGGCGCATCAAGACGATGATGCGTTTTTTGGACCCGTAGCGGCGTGGGTGATCGGCCTGCAGCTGTTCTCGAGGGTGGAAGCTGCATTGCCGGTCGTGGTCATGACAGGCACAGCGGTGCTGGTGTGGCTGGTCTCCTCAAAGGATCGCTTGAAAGTGCGATTCCTCCTGCCGATGGCAGCGGCCTCATGGGTGGGCTACTACTATCTGACCGGCCTGATGCGCGGCTACTTCTGGCGCCCGAATGTCTACCTGACCAACCTGCCCCAAATCAACGTGATAGGAGGCATCGTCGCTGGTCTAGCCCTGTTGGGTTTTTTGTGGTGGGCCCGCCGGCGTCACCCGGGCGTGGCCGCACGGTGGATTCCGATCGGTGTCGTAGCCGTGGTGGTGGCGCTTGCGACGTACGGGTATTTGTTCCGCGCCCAGGGCGGCAAACTGGCGCAACACGACGCCGACGCTGTGCGGACGTTTGTGGACATCTACTTGTGGTGGCCGATGCTGGTGGCCGCGATGGCGGGCCTGGCGCTGGTCGCGCGCAAGGGCTTCTGGCGCGACCCGGCATTTGTGCTGTCGTTCGCCGCCTTTGCCACGTTCCTGCTCCACAAGATTCACATCGTGCCCGAACACTTCTGGCTGTCACGACGGTTCCTGGCGATCATCCTTCCGGGCGCGCTGCTCCTGGCGGCGTCCGCGGCGCTTGGCCCGTTGACCGGACGTCTTCGCGGCATCGCCCTCGTGCGGCCCATCGCCGGCGCGCTGTTCCTCGGAGTGGTGGCACAACACTACGCGGTGGCGGCCGCACCACTCATCCCGCACGTGGAATACCGTCACATCATTCCGTACGTGGAGCGGCTGGCGGCCCGGTTCACCGAGCGGGATCTCATCATCATGGAATCGCGCGACGCCGAATCCGACATCCATGTCCTGGGCCTGCCCCTGTCGTACATCTACGCGAAGTCGGTGCTCGTGCTTAATTCCGCGCGGCCCGATCGCGTCAGGTTCCGCGTCTTCCTCGAAGTGGCGCTCCGGCAGTACGACCGAGTGTTCTTCGTCGGCACTGGCGGCACCACGCTCTTGTCGAAAGGTCTCATCGCCACGCCGACCGACAGCGATCGTGTACAGATCGACGAGTTCGAGGTGACAACCGACCGGCTGCCACGAGCGGTGCGGCGCAAGGAATTCGACTACGGCGTCTACCAACTGACAAGCGGCCAGGGCCCGAGTGGCCCCTTCATACTCGACGTTGGGGTGCGCGATGATCTGCATGTGCTGCGATTCCACGCCAAGGAACAGGTGGACGGACGAACCGTTCGCTGGACGCAGGACCGGTCCGAGGTGGCCCTGTCGGGACTTGAAGGCGGCGAGCGGACGGTCACGATGGTCATGAGTGATGGCGGCCGGCCCGCCGGCGCCACACCGGCGCGGGTGCGGGTACTCTTCGACGGCGTGCAGATTGGCGAGACGGCCGTGGGGCCCGGTTTCCAGACCTATGTATTTCCCATTCCCCCAGCACTGGCAGCCACCGCCGCAGCATCCGTCGCGCCGGCGGCGCTGCGCTTCGAGTCGACACTGTGGAGGCCGAGCGAGCACGGGCGCGTGATCGATACGCGGCATCTCGGCGTACTCGTGGACAGCGTGGCGGTGCGGTAGGCGCGATGTTTGATCACCTGCAGATCTCCATGCCCCGCGAGCGGCTCCTGGTGGGCCTAGCCGACATCGCGCTGGCCCCGCTCGGCTGGCGCCGACCCGAGCGCCCGGCCGGGCCGCCCAAACGTGTGCTGCTGCTCCGTCTCGAGCGCATCGGCGATCTCCTCATGGTGCTCGACGCCGTGGCCGCCGCTCGTGCTGCGTGGCCGGCCGCCGCCATCGACCTCGCTGTCGGCAGCTGGAACGCGCCATTGGCCGAGTTGATTCCGGGCGTGGGGCGCGTGGACAGCATCGACGTGCCGTGGCTGGCGCGCGAGGGCACCGGTCTTTCCTGGAGCGGCCTACTCGCGCGCGCGGGGGCGTGGCGTGAACGCCGCTACGACACCGTGATCGCCTTCGAGCCCGATATCCGCACAAACCTGCTGGCCTGGCGCAGCGGCGCGCCGCATCGGCTGGGCTACTGGACCGGTGGCGGTGGACATTGCCTGACCGACGCGCTGGCATACGACCGGAACTCGCACGTCTCAGCCAACGCGCTCGCGCTCATTCAACACGCATCCGGCGGCGCCACACCACACTCCGCGCCCGGCCCGCACCTGGTGCCCAACCGCAGCGCCGAGGCCTCCGCAGACCGCGTGCTGGCCGGGCGTGACGCGACGCGACTCATCGGCCTGCACGTGAGTGGCGGCCGCGAGTCGAAGCAGTGGCACCTCTCGCGATTCGCGGCGGTCGGCCGCGCGCTCACCAACGAGGCGGGGACCACCGTGGTGCTCACCGGCGCCGCCAGCGACAAGGGCATCGTCGATCACGTGCGCCGTGCGATTGGCGACCGGCCGATTATTGACACGGCCGGCGCCCTTGATTTGCCTGGCACCGCCGCGTTGTTGGCGCGCCTGGACGTGCTCATCACCGGCGACACCGGCCCGATGCATCTGGCAGCCGCCGTGGGCACGCCGGTGGTGGCGCTGTTCGGGCCGTCAGACCCCCGACGATACGGCCCGCTCGCCACAAAGCAGCGTGTGTTGCGCGTGCAATTGCCGTGCAGCCCCTGCGGTCAGGTGCGCCTGCCACCCGAGCGATGCCGCGGGCACGTGCCCGACTGCATGGACGGCATCACAGTGGACGCCGTGGTCCAGGCCGCGCGTGAACTCATGGCAGAGCGCGCGCACTGACATGAACAACACCCGGGTCACGTGTATCTCGGCGCAGGGGGCCGAACACGAACTGTCGTTCACGGCACTTGCCACGCCGGATCTGGTCGACCGCGCACGCACAGAGACCAACGCCTGGATCAAGCGCCTGCGCCTGGTGCCGTATGGCGGCGTGTCGATGCGCGAACGATTCCGATATCGAGACGATTCCCTGTGGTGGTTCACCGAGTTGTATCTGCAGAAGATGCGGCAACTCGACCAGGCGGTGCTGACCGTGCTGGCGCTCGACCACACGCGGGCGCAGCATGCGCCCGC
>SXGR01454572.1_pt1 | contig 36553 bp, 33 predicted proteins | sample 3174711 | NCBI WGS metagenome assembly SXGR01 (sample SAMN11356860, study PRJNA531348) | freshwater metagenome | isolation source: freshwater sample F1-60 | place: China: Fuxian Lake, Yuxi | collected 2017-12-25 | reverse complement strand
GTTCACGTGCATGGCAGCACACACCGCAGGCAATTGATGCAACACCCCGCCGAAATAGGGCCGGAGAGAGGGGGCGGTTTATCTCAGTATCTCTGCATTTTCTCTGCAAACATCTATTTTTTCTCTGCAAGTATCCATCGCGGTGTGCGGTCTTTGCCTACATTGGCAATCATACCCCTGCGACGAAGTTTTGTTAGTAAGTTATTGATTTTGTTCGTTTTTTGTTCTTCTGTCAGGGCATCACTAAGCTTGCCAAGCAATAATTTATTGATTTCGGTGCGTGTTGCAGCACTGAATTTGCCTAAATAGTCAATCAACAACTTGGCATAGAACTCGTCGTCTTGGGCGCGAGTTCGGATATAGTCAGCCTTACTGGCAGTTGCTTCGGCCACCGTAGCAGAAACGTGATAGTTAGGTTTGCGACCCTCAATCAATTTCATCCGTTTCAAGCGGTTTGCTGCTTCGTCCGGGATGGGAAGTTTTTTCTGCACTCTGTCCAATGCCAATACGTCGACCAGTGGTAGGTCGGTCTTTTGGATCAGCAAGCGGCTGTAGGCCGGATCGACCACACTGCCATAAATTGTCATTTTCACTGCATTGGGTTCACTCAGGTCATAATCTGGCATCGGGAAATAACGCCGAGCCTGACCTTTGTATATCTGATGGATCCCATAACCCATCGTATCAATCATATTCAGCTCAGCCATTGCTTGCGCAAGAAACGGATTGCGGTAGCGACGCGGTGTTTTGTTGCCCGTTATATACTCCTCAGGTAGACCCTCAAAGAAATTGCCTTCGTTCTCAAATACAAGTTTGTCTGGCAGTTCCGTCACAACGATACGTCCATTACGGGTGTAGTCCTGATGGGCAATACAATTATGCAGCGATTCCAGCACGATTTTTTGGTCATACTTGGAGATCTCAATGGGGATCAGATCATCCTGAGGCAGAATACGCAATTGGATATTACGAATGCGCTGGTAGAGGCGTGTGGTATTCAGAAGAAAGGGTGGCGAAAAATGCTCGTAAGATCTCTCAGGGCCTTCCAGTTTCCAGGTCAGTTGTGCAGGATTTGGGGATAGATGGAAGGCTGCTTCCGCCTTACCCAGCAACAACAGGGCACTTCGTGTCATTTGTCCATTCTGAGTCAGCCGAGCACGATCTAAAAATGCCGACATCGACCAGCTTGCCACTTCATCCGGTTTGAAGCGATTTGCGTATTTTCTGATAAATGAATCACGCGCCTTATGTAGAGCATCGACATCCAAGTCTGCCAATGTAGCGGCAGGAACCACTTGCGCCGTCCAGTCCTGTGCAGTGGTTTGCTGGCGGATCTCGTCCAATTTATCTAACCCCAGTGACGTTCTACTTTCACCGGCGCGTGCAAAATAATGCCCCTTCCACGCAATGGGGATGCCCCGGGGTGCCGCTGGGATCTCAAAGAGAACAACCCTACCTGAAATGTGTTGCAAAATATGGATGTCGCGGAATGTAATGCTAGGTTGGGTGTTTTGCGCGATTTGACTTTTCAGCCCATGTAGGCGCTCAACATCAAACCGATACTCGGATCCTACGACTTGACGTGATTTGTCATCGATCCCAAATACAAGCCACGAGCGATCAGCCAACCGCAAATTGGCTTCGTTGCTAAGCGCAGAAAAATACTCGCCGATTTTATCAGTGCTGTAGTCGTTACTCGCCTGCTTGAACTCAATAACTTCGTTTTCCCAATTCGCGATCAATTCAGTCAGCAAGTGATTTAATGCAGTCTGATCCATTCTGTTCCCCTCACATAGACGTCATTGTATGTCCGGCTTAAGACCACTTGTCATCTTCCAGAACAATGCAAGAGCAATGACAACGATAAGAGCTCTTAGTCACGGCCACATGAAACATGCCCAAAGGGAGTATCCTCGGGAGTATCCTGCCACGTGCTTTTCGGTGTTTTTGAGAGCTCTTGAATAAAAATAACGACACCTAAGTGTTTGAAATTGTTGCATATTGTCGATGGATGTCGGTGTCGGATAATCTTCACACGGTGGAAGTCAGAGGTTCAAGTCCTCTAGCGCCCACCAAAAACCATCATAAAATCAAACACTTGAGGACCTTTGGTGTGAACTGTCTTGGCTTTTTTTCTTGGGTCAAGTCAAACACAACTTTCGGTTATATCGCCTGCACGACGTGCACCACATGGATATTCATATAGATCCAAGAAAGTTTTTCTTCTTTGTGAACGGTCTCTTTGACGCAGACAATGATGTGTTGCGACGGACTGCCGATTTTCGCCCCGAGTGAAAACTCGGCTGTATACCTCACTTCTTTGCCATGAATTCCTGGCACACGCTCTGGAACAAAGTAGTCGGCATGTCCCGCGGGGCGAAATGCAGAATAAGCATTGGGACGTATCAAGGCGTCGCTACTTTGAACTGATGAGGTGGTGCGCTCGATGGGAATATACGCCGCCACCGGTGTTCTATTTCCCAAAACGGCTGTGTCGTGGATCTTAAGTTGAGCTTTGGGATTGTCGGTCAACTTCCAGATTTCGATCGCCTTGCTGTCTGCATCTTTGTATTGAGACGCAACCACACCTGTTTCAATCGCACCCGCACGTTGCAATGAAGCCATGATTTTTCCTTAAAAATAAATGACGCTTCATGGATTGAAGCATTCGCTGCTGTATCGGGAAAAAATAGCTCCATGTCGCTGCAATATAGGATATTTTGTTCAATGTACGATCTTATATTAACGAGAATCACGCCGGGTATTGCAAAGTGCATTTTTTCACATCGCCATACATGTTTGGAATTGATCTCAAAAAATGGATACCTTATAGAGAGAGTAAGGTGTCCATTTTTTGAGATCAATTCCAGTGATGCACCGGCACACGTGACAATCAGAACGTATGTAAACCACCAGCTCTTGATACGTATCAATGCCCATGCGTTTGAGATTAAGCGAATTGTGCTGATGTTCGTGTTGATAAGTTACAATGCGTTTTCGCATTTTTTATCGGTTTCAAAACAATCAAGATTCTCAGCCGTAGTGCGAGCAATATTATCAATGGCTTCCATCGTTAAAAAAGCCTGATGACTCGTGATCAAAACATTGGGAAATGTCATGAGCCTTGCAATCACATCGTCTTGTAAAATATCCTCCGAATGGTCTTCAAAAAAGAGATCATTCTCTTCTTCGTACACATCCAATCCCAGATAACCTATTTGTCCCGATTTAATAGCGGCAATCACATCCCGCGTGTTGACCAATCCGCCTCGGCTCGTATTGATGAGCATGACACCTTTTTTCATCTTTGAAATATTTTCTTTGTTGATCATGTAGCGTGTCTGAGAATTCAGTGGGGCATGGAGGGTGATGATATCCGAATTGTGATAAATCTCATCAAGTGTGGTGAAGTTCACACTACACTCTTTTTTAAGAGAATCATCAGGCTTAATATCGTAGCATAATATTTTACAACCAAATCCGCACAAGATACGAGCAGTGATCCGACCAATGTTGCCTACCCCAATGATGCCAACAGTTTTCCCATGCATGTCAAAGCCGACAAGACCATTTAAAGAAAAATTGAGATCCATCAGACGATGGTGTGCACGGATTATTTTGCGATTCAGGACGAGCATCAAGGCAACGGCATGTTCGGCAACAGCATATGGAGAGTACTTAGGCACATTGGCCACACGTAGGCCCAACTGCTTTGCTGCTTCCAAATCGATGTGATTGAAGCCCGCCGAACGGGTCACAAGAAATCTAATGCCTATTTGCTTTAAGGATCCCAGAACGGCAGAAGAAACAGTGTCGTGAATGAAAACAACCGCTGCATCGAAACCTTTGGCGAGCTCAGCAGTGTGTTCACTGAGCTTGGCATCAACAAATGTGATGTCGTGGTTTTTCCCCAAATGCTTTTTCAAGGAATCGCATTCAAAACCGTGAATATCAAAAACAATCACTTTCATTTGTTTGCCCCATTCAATCTCATCAAGACACCAGGAATCGCATCCGGATTAAGCGAGATGCTATCAATTCCTTCTCGAATGAGAAACTCAGCAAACTCAGGGTAATCCGATGGCGCTTGTCCGCAAATGCCAATAGGAATGCCATCTTGTTTGGCTCCGTGAATCACCATCCGAATCATTTCCATGACTGCGGGATTACGTTCATCAAAAAGATGGGCGATGGTTTCTGAGTCACGGTCCAAACCTAAAACAAGTTGTGTGAGATCGTTTGAACCAATAGAAAACCCATCGAATAGTTTGCCAAATTCATGGACTAAAATCACGTTCGATGGGATTTCACACATCATATATATTTCTAGCCTGTTCTCGCCACGCTTGAGCCCCTCATCCTTCATGACGGTTAAAACGCGCTGGGCTTCTTGTACCGTACGACAAAATGGAATCATGATCTTGACGTTATCCAGACCCATTTCATTGCGTACTTTTTTAAGCGCACTGCATTCGAGAGAAAACCCCGGTTGATAACGGTCATCGTAATAGCGAGATGCTCCACGAAACCCGATCATCGGATTTTCTTCACTGGGTTCAAATTCTTTGCCACCAATAAGACCCGCGTATTCATTGGTTTTAAAGTCAGACAGACGCACAATCACCTCTTTAGGGTAAAAGGCCGCTGCAATTTTCCCAACACCTTGAGATAACATCTCCACGAAATAATCGGATTTATTTTCATAGCCATGCGTCAGTTCCTCAATTTTTCTGATATCTTCAGGATTTTTGAGATTAGGATAACGGATCAGTGCCATAGGATGAATTTGAATTTGGCTGCTAATAATGAATTCCATGCGCGCCAATCCAACACCGTCATTGGGTATAAAGGACAAATCAAAAGCCGTATCGGGTCTGGCCACATTCATCATGATCTTGACGGGCAAGGATTTTCTCTCTTGCAAAGGAATGCGCTTCGTTTCGTACGCCAAAATGCCTTCGTAAACATAACCTTCACTGCCTTCGGCACAAGATACTGTGATAGGCTGGCCAGAAGATACAGTTTCAAGTGCATGAGCAGCACCCACAACAGCCGGGATCCCCAATTCTCGGCTGATAATGGCAGCGTGGCAGGTGCGTCCGCCGCGCTCAGTTACAATGGCGGAGGCTTTTTTCATGATAGGGACCCAGTCAGGATCTGTCATCTCCGCGATCAAAACCTGTCCATCTCGAAATTTTTCCTTATCCTTGGCGTGACGAATCACACAGGCATTGCCTTGGCCGATTTTTGTCCCAACAGCTTTCCCTTGGCTTAATACCTTGCCTCGGTCTTTCAAAATGTAGGTTTCAAAAACATTGTGGTTTTGGCGCGCGTGTATCGTTTCCGGTCTGGCCTGCAAGATGTACAAATCCTGCGTTATTCCATCCTTACCCCACTCGATATCCATAGGTCGCCCGTAATGTTCTTCAATGATAATGGCCCAGCGGGCCACTTGAAGAACGTCCTCGTTTGAAAGGCTAAAACGTTCGCGATCTGATGGCGTCACTGGAACATTGCGCGTGAGCTTGCTGCCGCCGCGCGTGTCGTAAATCATTTTGATTTCTTTAGTTCCCAGCGTTTTTTCGATAATGGAACGAAATCCTTTTTTGAGTGTCGGTTTAAAAACATAAAATTCATCGGGGTTCACCACACCTTGAACGATGTTTTCTCCCAAACCGTAGCTGGATGTCACAAACACGACGTCGCGAAATCCGGATTCAGTATCTAATGTGAAAATCACACCGGATGCGGCGAGATCGGAGCGTACCATTTTTTGTACACCGATAGAGAGGGCTACCTGCATATGGTTAAATCCGTTTTGTTGCCGGTAGAAAATGGCTCGGTCGGTAAACAGCGAGGCAAAGCATTTGTGGCAGGCTTCTAAGACTTCTTTTATTCCATGTACATTCAAATACGTTTCTTGTTGCCCAGCAAAACTAGCATCCGGCAAATCCTCTGCTGTGGCGGAAGAACGCACGGCAACGGAAATATCTTCTTCATTCAAATCTTGGGCGAACTTTCGATACGTTTGTTTAATCTCCTCCGTTAGAAATGGTGGCAGTGGTGTTTCTAATATAGTTTGTCGGATCTGACGCCCAACATTGCTGAGTCGTTTGGTATCGCTTGCATCCAATCCTTGCAGAAGTTCCTGAATTTTTTTCCCTAAACCCGTTTCTTGCAAATAGCGACGATATGCTGTGGCTGTTATTGCAAAACCATCGGGAATCTTAATGCCTTTGCCCTCCAATTGATTAATCATTTCCCCCAAAGAAGCATTTTTACCACCGACCAGTGGGATATCTTTTAAATGTATTTCCCTAAAAAATTTGATCAAGTCTGACATGATACTCTTTCATTTAATAAGTAGAAGTTGAGGTGTGACCTACATTCCCGCGATCAGCTGTGGGATTCATCGCATTGTGGGGTTCGAGATTTCCTTGGCTGAATTGGGCAAAGTTGTACACAAGAAGGCAAAGTATCATCACCATCATTAACGCATCAATTTGTATTGATTTTAGGAAAGAAGGTGACGCCCGATGACGTAGGCGCATGGTTGGGTCGTGGAAACGTGACTTCACTGTCTGGGCAGTCGTATGCGAAGCGACAGTCTTTCATCGTCACAGTTGAGTTGTTGGGAAGATTTCGGGAAAGCTTCAAATAGTGCAGCAGTCACCAATTGGGCAGTTACTAACATTCTGGCCGCGACCAAGTACGCACAGCTCTGCAAGCGTGATGATCCCGCCTACTGCGTACATGGCAAAGGCAGATTTTTCACTGACAAGTCCTGCAGTAAGGGCAACTTTTGCCGATACCATCAGACCGGGGCCTGCTGCGATGAGCGCAAGACCAAGGGTTCCAACCGCTATATTTTCGCAGCATTGTTCAGCAGCAGTGCGTTCGTGTGCTGGGGGAACAGCTGCATTGGCCACCTGTCCTTGGGCAGGCAGGCGTATTGCCGGTTGCTGCGGAGGACCAATTCTTCTGGTGGGTCCCGTAATGAGATCGGGATCCCATGTAACACGGCGGACGGGGTTTCGCGCAGCCGATATATTGCTGCTGAGCCTTGGCTCATTCTCCACCAAATTGGCATCGTCCAATGAAGGGGGGACGCGTGGGTTGCCTACGGTGGCTTGGAGTGGCTGTTGTCTTTCCGTTTGCAGCGGAGCAGGTATGTTGGAAGATTGGGCGGTGATCGGCACGGATGCTGTATTTTGCGGTTGAAATGTATCATGAGCAACAAGGCTAAGTGCGCTGGCAGGCGGGGCGCCCAGCCTTGGTTGCGCCAAGATCAAACTGGCATCGTCGATTGCGTGGGCAATGCGTTCCTCGCGCGAGACAGGTGTTTCATGGGCTTTGTTGGGTTCACGTACGGGCGGAAGGCTACTCATTGTGATTATATCCCATGTAATGACATCTATTGATAGGGGGTTCTGGAGGGCCTTACACACGACCTGCTGATATTTTATGGATTAGAATTCATAAAATATAAATATGCGTATTTTTTAACAATCAAAAATGCGCAGTACTCCGAGAAGGCAATCGCCGGTGTCCCCCAAGCAACCCCAGATGGCGCTTCCGGCACCGGAGGCCCAACTGCAATCCACACCTTGCAGCAGGTGGCATGGCGCGCAAAATACCGTGCTAAGGCAGTCACCGAAGTTACCAGCAGCATTTCCCACGTCGCCTACGGTTTCTCCGGGAGATTTACAATCGCAGCTGCATGAGAAGCAACTGCAGCCGCTGCATTTGCTCCAGTCGCAACTGCTCTTCATGCCGAAGCAGCAATTTTCGCTTTCGCTGCTGGAGCTGCCGCAGGGGTTCCAACTGCTATTGCTCGAACTGCTGCAGAGGCCGAAACAGGTGGACCCATTTTGTGAAACGCCTTGCGATGTGAGTGCGGTTGTTTGATTTCCAAAACCTGGACAGCAGAGGGTTTGTTGTTGGATCGCGATACCATTGCCTGATGTGTTGACCCCGCTGATGCAAGGTGTGGTGAGAATGTTGCAACACTGGGTTGCAACGTACACAAGATCGCAACATGTGGGCACTGCTTGAGGGCAACAATGCAACGGTGGACAACAGGTGCGTTGGCCGTTTGTTGCCAATGGAGCGGTAATGATATCAGGTGCAGCGTGGATATCGGCAGCAGGGGGAATTGTGATAGGCAGCGTTGTGATCTGTGACGATGCTGATGCCATGGGCTTTACTCTCTCAAAAAGCGGTGCGGCGGTGTGCGATTGCACAGAGGTGTTTGAAAAAATCAAGTACAACATGAAAGGAACACGATGAATCGCTTAAGTGTTTTTGGTGTTTTTCTGGTGTCATTGTTTACTTCAGCCTGCGTGACGATGAAGACCCACAAAGGTGTTGTCGCTGATTTGCAGCAAACACTGAGTAATTTGGCAGCAACTGAAGCAGATTTGGGTGCCACCCAACAAAAACTTGATGTCACAGAAAAATTGCGTTCAGAGGCAACGATCGCCCAAGAGCGATGTATGGGTGCTCTTGGTGCCAGTTCTAAAGAAGCCCGTGAACGTGGTGAAAAATTGTTGGCTGTTGAGCAAGAGATTGGCAAGCTTAACCAAAATAGAGAAGGACTTGAGGCGCATATTGCGCAGCTTTCAGGCAATTTAAAGCAACTTGAGGAAATCAAGCGCGAAGCAGATGCTCAAAGTAAAAGCTATAAGCGGCTTGTAGAGCAAATGCGTGCTCTTATCGATACGAAGCAACTTGATGTGAAGTTTCGAAAAGGTCGCATTGTTGTTTCACTTGCCAATGATGTTCTGTTCAGTTCAGGTGGAACAGAGATCAAAGATACCAGTACGTTGATTGTTCTGGCGGCAGCCATACGCGAAATGAACGATCGTACTTTTCAGGTGGTGGGGCATACCGACACGACACCTATTCGTACACAGCGATTTCCTAGCAATTGGGAGCTTGCCACGCAACGTGCGACCGAAGTGGTGAAACTTCTGGTGCGTGAAGGCGTCAATCCCGGAAATGTTGTTGCATCCGGTGCGGGTGAATATGATCCCATTGCAGACAATAAGGATGTTGAAGGTCGTCATGCCAATCGACGTGTTGAGATTTGGTTGATGCCAAAATTTGCGCCTATCCAAGAACTTGTTTCAGGGGATGCACCACCGGCAACTGCGAGAGAGTAAGGCAAACTAAAAATCGATCTCATTTTTAAGATCCTTGATCACAATGACCCAGGGATCTCCTGTTTCCGTTTGATACTCTGCAAGCGTTTCAAAACCTACTTTTTCATGGGCCTTAAGCGAGCGTGGATTCATCGCTGAAATGTCGGTGATCACATAATCGAAATGCGCATGCATGCGCTCGGCCATGGTTTGATACATTTTTTGTACAACACCCATGCCACGAAATGCTTTGTGAACACAGATTTGCCCCATGACGAAATAGGATGCATCATCCGGGCATTTGCCGCGATACGTGCTTTCGCTGATGTGTGTGAACAGATCCTCAAGCTCCGGGATCCATGGAGCCATCTCTCGCAACATGATGAGTGCATAGGCGATCACTTGGCCGTCGTGTCGTGCCACGATGTGCGGGTAGGGATGGCTCATCTGCTTGAGCAAGTCATAGGTATGTGTAAGTGAGACAAACCCTTGTGTAGCGGCCTCGTTTTTGTTGATATTTCCGCGCAAGTTGGATTGTTGCAAAGCGAGAATTTGATGGAGATCCTCGGCCGAATTGGCGGTATCGTATGTTATTTCCATTGAACTCTTTTACGAAAAAGTGTCCACCCAATCTATGGTTTTTGAGCAACATCGCTCTTTGTGTGGCGATATTATGGCCATACACTGATATTGAGAGGCTATTGCCCCATGTCTTCCCGCGCCATTTCACGTGTAGTTACCCATTCTGTCGAAGTCGCACCGAAGAACCCCCCCGTGGATGCTCCCAGACAGGAAGTGACGAGTGATGTGCTCATGTCTCTTTCTCCTGGCGCTCGGGGTTTTCCTGGATCGAAACCTATCCCACGCCGCGCACAGGGTGTCGCCAAAATTCACACGGCAACCGCTATGTCTCATTGGATGCATCGAACGAAGGATTACGAGGCGCCAAGTTTTGATCGCGATGCATTTGATGTTGCGTTAAAAACAGGCCTTTGGGTTGAGCCAGGTGGCCCAACGCACACCTATTTTTTTGTTCCCCAGGAAGTACGGCGTTCGCCTTTGTGGTTGAGCTGCAACATGTTCTTAGATTCTACATTTCATTTTGCAGAGCCTCCTGATGTGTTGTTTGATGCACGGAAAACATGGCCTGTTCGTCCGGGCCTTAGTGGTGTTGCATGGTCGTATCTTACTTCTTCGGCTATTGATGATGGCGTGATGGATCAGGCAGTGAGAAATTTAGGGCAGGGCGGTTATCTTGTTTGCGTTGGAGGTGAAGTGTCTGCGCAAGCGGCGATTGATGCAGGACTTGGCTTGGTGGCTTACCATCGAAAAATCGGTTTTACATACTCGCCGCGCAATAACCGTGTTCATGTTCCTGTCGGAGAATTTATTTTTTGTAAGGCACTCCCATAGAATAAATTGCCTAAACGTTCATGAAACGATTTTTTCGACGCGTCGCATGCGCGTAAGTACAGTGATCCCTGCGATCATAATCAGTGTGCCTGAAATTTTTCGCACGGTAAGGGGTTCACCCAGAATAATATAACTCAGAATAAGCAGTGCAATAGGTCCCAAAAAGCTCATTTGCGCGGTTGTGGCGGCACCGATGCGATTGATGGCGATTGCTGCCATGTACACGGGCATAACCGTACAGAAGATGGCATTGAGAATAGAGATACCGTACACAGGCCAGGGAAGTAGTAACTCTGTAGGCGATCGAAGAATGAAAAATTGTATCACGCACACAACCGTGGATGCGCACATGGCATAGGGTACCAGACGCTGGCTCCCGATCCGCTTCATGAGATCTTCCGACAGCGACATATACAGCGCATAGCTTAAGGCTGAACCAAAAATCAAAGCGCCACCGCGTCCTAAGTTGGGGAGTTTGCTTTGCCAGCTTTCCATAAATGCAAGGGCCATTCCTGCGTAGCACACGAATACCGAAATCCATTGCTGTTTGGTGGCATGGCGTTTCAAAAATATGCTGCCGATCAACATGACGAGTGTGGGTGTCAAAAAGAGAATAAGACGTTCTAAGCCGACAGGCAGATATTCCAAGCCCCAGAAATCGAGAAAGCTGGACATGTAGTAGCCAAACAATCCGACGATGATAAGTCTGCCGCATTCGGGCCATGTTAAGCGATCATTGCGGACATGGGCGCGGCGGGTCTCAATCACTGCCATGGTGGCAAACACGGGAAATGAGAACAGCATACGCAATGTTAGAAAAGTTACCGCATCTACGCCGTAACGATAGGTCAATTTGGCCAAAATGGCCTTGGATGAAAACAGGATGGCAGCGGCTGCGGCGAGCCAAAGTCCTTGTCTCTGTGAAGGGGTATACGGCATTCATTAAGTTTGCCTTATTTATTTGCGGGCGTCTTAGATTAAACGACCAATGAACGGGCGAATATTATTTCAATGGCATCGGGGATCCAGGCATGGGGTGTTGCGCCATAAACGTGGGTGGATAAACCTGCTTCTTGAAAGACGCGATGATGATAAGCGCGAATTTCGTCTACGGTTAGTGTGGGATTGCGGTCGACGGCTTTCATGTGTTCCACGGCCAACTGAACGCCGATATTGTGCAAACGCAGATCAATGCCACTGCTGTCCTGGGCTTGCAAGGCATCTCGAAGGCGTGTTGTGGCGTGTGTTCCCATCCAAATCCAATAATCGCTGATTTCGCTGCGTGTGGACGGTGGTGTGGGGCCGCTGGCCCACCATAAAGCAATGCGTCCCAAGAGATCGATCCGGGGTGTCCAAAAACGCAATGCATTGTCATCGGCCGTTGCAACGTCATTGCGCAACGCCGTTTCGGATCCCCACATGGCGAAACCAATCCGTGCAACGGGATCTTGATGGGAGATACGTACCTTCCAGAACGATTCGAGATCACCGCGTTGCATGGCTATGCTTTCAGGAGATGTTTGGGGAATGCGTGTAAAAGTATCTGGGGCGCGCATGTTTCTTTCGTGCGGTTGGCTTGGGGTGAGAGCAAGAGCACGTGACAAAAATCGGTACGCGTACACAAACATCCTTTGGAGTATCGGTGGTTTCGTGCAGAGGTTACGGGGATTTGCACACAAGTGCCCAAACGCGGTGGGGTATTTTTAATATAACTTCTGGAAAATGCGTATCGAGAAGTAATTTTAAATCATCGTCGAAGCGGGCAATGCCTTTGGCGGACAAGCTTGCACCGACAGCCGCACTTGCGCGAATACGCCCTTGCCAGCTTTCATGGGTGTACGGTACGTCAACGTCAAAAGAAAATGTTTCCAATTCACGAAAACCAGCAAGCGCCACATCGGAGAGCCAATCAGGGAAAATGCCTGTTGCACCGCCAAGTTTCCATTGCGGATTGTGGGCTTCCATGAGCTTTTCGGTGGCGTCGGCCAGATTGCCCAACAGAGGGATCCAATTAAAATGGGCGATCACGAGTTGCCCACCTGACAGAAGAATGCGTCGGGCTTCTTGGGCAGCGCGTGGGCGGTCGAACCAGTGCCAGCACTGACCTGCGGTCACCACATCATAGCTTGCCGTAGGAAGGCCGGTCTTTTCAGCAGGTGCAACGCCATATTGAATTGTTTTTTCGGTGGTGATTTGCGTTGCTTGTGCAATTTGTTCGGAAGAAGCATCGAGCGCGGTGACGATGCAACCACGGCGCGCGAGTCCACGGGCAACAGTGCCTGTCCCTGTCCCGAGATCGACAACGCGTTGATTGGGTTTTCCAATATTAAAATGCGTCAAACGCTCAAAAAACGCTTCAGGAAAGCCTGCACGGTGTTTGGCGTAATCCTCTGATGTTTTACCAAAATCGACGTTCATCGTACGATCCTTTATTTTTTGTTCGATAAAGTAAAGCTCTTGGCTAATTAGCTCAATATCGCTTAGGATCATTGCACCGAGTCGCAGGTGGGGATTGTTTATGTCTGCGATACAAGGTTCTTGGTTTCATCGGCTGACGCAATGTTTTCGTTCGTCTTCGCCACCGGCCCATTCATATCAACGGCTACCCACCTACGATGATTCAATGGTTCGTGTTGCTTCGCCCAGTATGCCAAGAACGCCGGTGATTGATCCGCGGCCTATTATCCAGTTCAACACATTATACCTTCAATTCTATTATCATTCGACTGTCGAAAACGGTCAGGCGTTGCTTGGATTTCTTCAAAATGATGCCAATAAACGCGCGCTGGTCGACAATGCCAAGTATCAAGTACCCCCGTATGCAGGTGCCGATTTAAGCCATATCTACACGGGTGCAATTTTTTGTTTGTCCAGTTGGCTTAACTCACCGGATCCAAGTCCCCGTGAATGGCAATGGACCGTAATGTGGGAATGGGTGAACACCGTCCATTTTTTGTGTCCTGATCCTGTGGATATGGTCAGCGAATGGCGAGATTATCTTCAAGATCCGATATCGACGCTGGACAAATATCCCGCGCTTTTTTGCCAGAATCCTTACAACACCCTTATTTTGTCTGATTACGCGCAAAATATGCCCAAACCGCCGTATGTTGGCGGTCAATTTGCCATTGATTGGTCTACGACGCGTGTTTTTTCAAACAACTGGATGCAAGCGAATGCGCGTTCTGGGCGATGTTATACGGAGGGTCCTGCCATGGATGGTTTGCAAGGGGCTTTCCAGAACTTAACGTTGTGGTGCCCACCTCGCGGTTCTGGACAGAAGATGCTTAATATCCGGACGCGTGGGTTGTGGGAGTAGTCTTTTGGGCGTTCATCACTTGGTGATGATACGCCAAAGTGCCCCGTGTAAAAACGCGATCACTGTCGATGATCGTCCCCATGGGGATGCTTGGTTCTCGCAATGCGATATCGTAAAAAGGTTTAAACGATACATCGGCGAGTTGAAGCAATTGGTCAAAATTGTCGATGACAAAATACGTGGGTTGCAAATCATCAATACGGTATTCAGTGCGCATCATGCGTGCGAGATCAAACGCAATGCGATTGGGTGAATCACTTTCGACACAAAACACCGACTCCGTTTTTGATGAAACAATACCAGCACCGTAAATTTCAAAACCATTGCCTTTTCGCATAATGCCGAATTCAACCGTGAACCAGTAGACTCGGGCCAAAATATCAACCAAACCCATTTCTTCCGCGTTGTGGCCGCCCATGCCAAAGGCTTGCAGGTATTCGGCAAAGATCGGATCGCTCAACAAGGGAACATGGCCAAATACATCATGAAAAACATCGGGTTCTTGTATGTAATCGAGTTGCTCGGGCGTGCGAATAAAAGATCCGGCGGGAAATTGGCGATTGGCCAACATTTCGTAAAATACCGCATGGGGTACAAGACCTGGTACTGCAACCACTTCCCATCCGGTTATTTTATTTAAACGTCGACTAAGTTCCTCAAAATCAGGAATGCGATCGGGTTCTAATCCCAGGCGTTCGACACCTTGGAAAAACGCATCACACGCGCGACCAGGCAAAATCTTCTTTTGCCGTTCAAACAACGTTCGCCAAACGCCGTGCTCTGCTTGGGTATAGTGCCCCCAATTTTGTGGGATGATGTAATTTGAAGGTGAGTCGGTCATGGTTGTCACTCCCGGTGGTATTCTATCACATATTACGGGTGATGTCGTTCATGAAGCTTGCCATGGCGATGTCCTTGGAAGTGACGCCACCCGCATCATGGGTGGTCAGTGTCACATCGACTTTGTTGTACACGTTGAACCATTCGGGATGATGGTCCATTTTCTCTGCCCAAAGCGCCACACGGGTCATGAAGGCAAATGCCGCGTTAAAATCTGGAAATATGAATTTTTTATGGAGTGTCTCGCGATTGTTGTTTTCGGCCGATACCCAGCCTACTGGAAGAGGGGTGTTCATGGCCTGTGTTGATCGCATGCTCTGCGGGGGGCGTCAACAGGATGGGATGATGACGTAGGCGTTCCTCGACATGGCGGGCCTTGGATGCCTCGGCTGCGCGGCGATAATCCTCGGCCGGGAGATGCAAGAGCGTCTTGATGGGTGACATGCCGATGCTTCGGGAGTAGGCCATATTGGCTATGCGGTGACGGGTTTTGTCGAATTTTTCTGCCCGTTCGGCTTGATCTTTTGCGCAGGCTTTTTCAATGAACGTTTGACCATAAAAATTGCTGAGACCAGACGTGGGGATCCATGTCGGTTGTTGTATCGGAAACCAAAGCAGAGGTGGACGTTCAGGCTCTGGAAGTGCTCGCCATTGGGCGATGAAGGTCGACTCCATGACTTCTGTAGCGATAAGTAAATCCGCTTCGATGATCCTGGAGCCTTCTGCGAGGGTGTCAAGGCGAGAAAAATTGGGATAAAATTTCTGGCGATGCAATTCTGGAAGTACCCAAGAGAAATTGTCGCTGTCGTATGTGAATGTGATGGCACGCCTTTGGCTGCATAGGGCAATAGCGATGTCACGCATCTCTTTTTTTCCATTACCTAATAACCAAATGCGTGGATGATCGGGAAGCGTGCATGCCAACGTACGGGTCGCAATAAATTCGGGGGAGGGATTGGTGTATGGGCCAACGTATTGGAGGATGGTACGGGCATCCGCGATAAGTGCATCGAGGCAGGGGCGCAGCATGCCTCTTTGTTGTGGGACCGACTGAGAGCTATCAGTGTTTAATCCTTTTGTGAGTGCATTGAGACCGCGGGATTCGCCGGGATGTCCACCTGGATCAAGTCCTGTGAATATTTCAAGCGCGCGCTGCCATGCTGAAATACCATGAAGTGCTTCTGGTGCAGCATTTATAACGTTCGGGTGGCAAGCTGCCTCACATGTTGTGATAAATGTCCATCGCGCGCATTTTTCTAGGAGAACGAAAGGTCGATCTGTCGTTTTAAGGGCGGCTTTCATCATTTTTGTGCTATTGCGTAAAACGTTTTCCATGACGACCAAGCCCATTTCGTTGGGCTTGATAGATCGATTTTTGTGCGCAATACGGATGGATGACATCGAACCCTCGCCCTAGAATAGCGTCGCGACGGCACCCGCGATGCTTCCTTTAAAAGAAGCAGAAGTAAGTACGCGCACGGTGGTTTGGTGGCTGTACCAGCGGCCCAAGAAATCTTGATACCATAGTGACAAAGGATATTCCCCAGGAGCGAGACCCGCTACAGTTAGTTGTGTATTTGTGATGACGGAATTATTAAAATACCATCGGGTAATGGGTGCAACAAACGACATGTTGGCGCCTCGGCTTTGCCATCCGTGTGTGAGCTGCAAGGTTTTGCCTTGTGGGATCACAAGGGTTCCATCGTATTCTGCATGCAATTCATTTTCTGGATACAAAATATGAACGGCAAGTTTATCCCAAGCAGAGAGCCCTGAATCACCATAGTTGCCTGCGATGCTGCACGAAAGAAATTCATAGTGCATGACCGATGCAGTATCATAGGGCGTCATATACGCGGTTCCACCGCCGCCATAGCCGGACTCAGTGCACGTTGTTTTGTTGGCATCGGCACGTTCATGCTCGTGGGACAATCCCAGTGCATGACCAAACTCATGCAGCGTATGATTGAGGTACGGGGCCCGTGTTGTGGACCAAGGATCATCGCCAAGTTTTAAATTGAACATGCATCCGCGGTTGGCTGCTAGATCGTTGGGCGCATTGGACCAACTTCCCCACGTGTCGTTGCCGCCATTGTATGTTCCATTGGCGGCCATGAACATGGGGCAACCGTTGCCAGGCACCTGACCCGTCCCAGAAACATCGGTGCTGGGTAATACCACACGAATATCGCCAGCAAAGAAATCATTGCCATTGGATTGAACAACCGAGGCAGCGCATTTCCCATCGTTTCTAAATTGAATATTGGCTGCGTAAGAATACTCACGCAGATAATTCATGACTTGTGCAACGCGATCCGGCCGTGCGGTGGTGGCATTTCCCACAAAACAGACCGAAATGGGTTGGCTTGTTCGAACACCGAGTTGCCAGTACAGCGCGGCAAAAGCTTGTGAGCTATAGAGGAATGCGCACATTAGGCTAATGATACGAACCATTATTTTATGCCTACTGCGATAATCAATCTGCAGTCGCTGTTGTTGCAGCCGATGGCTGATCCGGTGAGATCAGCAGGATCGTAATTGATCCAGAGATTACGGCCCGCAACTTTCGCAGCATTGATAGTCGAAAGTGCGCGCGCTGCATGATCGACATTGCTGGTGGTAAGCGCAAAATACTGGATGCCCGCTGTTGCTGCCGTGCACTTGACATGAATGCGACTTTTATAGGTCATGCTGCTGTCGGGCGTGCAGGTGATCCACTGCGCAGCAGCGTGGGCTGTGCGTGTGCTTGAAAATCCGATCAATACAGTTGCAATCAATAGGATATGTTTGATGTTCATGGATAAGATATAGAGGCAATAAATTATCTCTTCAAGAACAATCGAAAATTTCCAAGATGTTCTGATATGTTTGCAAGAATAATAAGTCCGCCGCCGATCATCATATTTTTGGAAAATGTTTCATTAGGATAATCGATTGCAAACCACGTCGAAAACCATAAAGGTAAAAACATGGCAAATAAAAACGCAAACACAGGTTCTGAACAGTAGATGAGTACAGCTTGCGTCGATGGAATATGACGTTGCCATGCATTCATGGCCATGGAGGCAACCATGGTACAAAGCAAGACTAAGATGACAATGAGAAATACAATGCCAGGTGACGTGAGCATGATTTTCCAGTGCATAAGGCTATGGGTGTGAAACAAGGCCACAGGCAGTGCACAGCATGTCATGGTCACGAACATGAGCGTGGTGACATGGGCTGTGCGATTGTGTGCATGGCTTGGTTTCTCCAATAAAAGAATTTGAAATGCAAAGAGGACAGTGCTTAGCAATGTTTCCACTTCACCGCGGCCCAACTGGAGATGGGTGGTGTGGACATCCGCAAGAATAGCAATACCTAGGGTAACACATAAAGTGGCAGGCCATGTTGTCCATGGAGGCCATCGGCGATCACGCAGTGAAACCATCAAGGGCAATAATAAACAGGAACACTGTGTAAGAAAGGCGGAGGTGGATGCCGCGGTATAGGCCAACCCATCGGCCTGCAATAAAAGTGCAAAGCCGCCAAAAACGCCCAATCCAATGCCCTGGGCCATCTCCTTGCGTGTGGTTGTTTTCAATTGTGTACGCATAATGAGTAACATCAATACAGAGGAAAGCGCGAAGCGGCATGTGACGGTAACACCGGTGACAAACCATGTGCTGGCATCGGGGATCAATTGTTCCTGAAGAAGGCAAATGGCACGGACGGCAGGGAAGCTTACTCCCCACAAGACACAGGCCATGAGAAGCATCCAGCGGGCTTTGGTTTGATCGGTCATCGTGGCTGTTTTTGCAATGCACGTCCTAAGGCTTCGCCAAAAGCACTTGGTGCTTGTTTCTTGGCTTGTGCTTTCATGGGGCGTGGTGCGTCTTTTCTTTCTGCCTGTGATGTTCGTATGTCGCGTGGCTCTGCGATTGTCGCATCAGTTTTCATGGACAGCGAAATTCTTTTGCGTGGAATATCAACATCGATGACAGTGACTTGTACTTTTTGCTGAACTTTCACGGCATCGGAAGGGTTTTTGATAAACGTATTGGAAAGTTGACTGATATGCACAAGCCCGTCTTGATGCACGCCAATATCCACGAAAGCGCCAAAGGCTGTGACGTTGGTGACGATACCCGGGAGTTTCATGCCAGGCAGAAGATCTTCCATGGTATTCACGCCTTCTTGGAAGTTGAACACCTCAAAGGTTGGGCGGGGATCGCGACCTGGCTTAGCAAGTTCGGAAACAATATCACCTAAGGTGGGAAGTCCTACGTCGGTTGTGATGTAATTGGATAGTTGAATTTTTTGGCGAAGTTGTGCATCGCGCATCAAATCGCTGACCGTGCAATGTAAATCTTTGGCCATGGCATCGACGATGCTGTAACGCTCAGGATGTACGGCACTTGCATCAAGCGGGTGTTCGCCATCACGAATGCGTAAAAAGCCGGCGGCTTGTTCAAATGCTTTGGGGCCAAGCCGTGGCACCTCTTTGAGTGCCTTGCGTGATGCAAAAGGTCCATGTTCATTGCGGTAGGTGACAATATTGGCCGCAAGCTGTGGTCCTAATCCTGAAACGTAGGTCAACAGTTGTGCGCTTGCGGTGTTGAGTTCGACGCCCACATGATTGACGCAGCTTACCACCACATCGTCGAGACTTTTCTTGAGTAATGTTTGATCGACGTCATGTTGGTATTGGCCAACACCAATGGACTTGGCATCTATTTTGACCAGTTCCGCAAGAGGGTCCATAAGGCGGCGTCCAATGGATACAGAACCGCGAACAGTCACATCGTGATCGGGAAATTCCTCGCGAGCCACATCGGAGGCCGAATAAATTGATGCACCACTTTCGTTGACCATGATGATCGCAATGGCAGTATCGAGCTTAAGCGATCGTACAAAACTTTCGGTCTCACGACTTGCGGTTCCGGTCCCGATGGCGATGGCTTCAATACTATATTTTTTACACAGTGTACGCAGGGTATTGCCTGCGGCTTCTACTTGGCTTCCTGAGAACGAAGGGAAGATAACATCGTGATGCAGCAGTTTGCCTTGCTGATTGAGGCATACCACTTTACATCCAGATCTGAAGCCAGGGTCAATACCAAGAACATTTTTTTGTCCAAGGGCAGGTGAAAGCAAAAGTTCGCGTAAGTTGTCTGTAAAAACGGCAATGGCTTCTTGATCGGCTTGTTTTTTAGAAGCGAGGCGTGTTTCTACTTCGATCGACATGGAAAGAAGTCGTTTGTAGCCATCGCATACGGCCTCTTTGACTTGATCACCCGCAGGTGTGTGCGCTGTGACAAACATTGGGATGAGCAAATCAATGGCGTCTTCTTCGGGAACACCGATTCGAATTGAAAGCATCTCTTCGCTTTCGCCGCGTCGCATTGCCAAAAGCCGATGGCTTGGGATTTTGGCAATGGGTTCGCTCCACTCAAAATAATCCCGAAATTTTGCGCCTTCTTCCTCTTTGCCGCGCACGACCTTGGAACTGAGCATTCCCTGGGATGCAAACAATCCTCGGATCGCAGAACGGGCTCCCGCATCATCGCTGACGTGCTCTGCGATGATGTCACGTGCCCCAGCAAGGGCTTTTTCGGCCGATTCCACGCCTTTTTCAGCGCTCACAAAATTTTGTGCGGCTTCGAGGGGATTGAGAGTGGCTTGTTCGGCGAGAAGCATATTCGCCAGAGGTTCAAGGCCCAGTTCTTTGGCGATGGATGCACGGGTGCGGCGTTTGGGACGATAGGGGGCGTAGATATCTTCGAGGGCAGTGAGGGTTTCGGCTTCTGCAATAGAAGATTTTAACGCATCGGTGAGAAGTGAACGCTCTTCAAGTGAACCAAGAATCGACGCTTTGCGGTCATCTATGGCCTTGAGTTCACTTAAACGATCACGGACTGTGGTGATCGCGACTTCATCGAGGCCCCCAGTTTGTTCTTTCCGATAACGCGCGATAAAAGGGACCGTCCCCCCATCGGCAAAGAGCTTGGCTGTATTGGTCACTTGATGGATCGCCACGTTCAGTTCTTTGGCGATGCGCTTTATATGTGAATCGAGCATGGTGTGATTTAGGCGAAAGAGGGCGTGAGGTAAACGGTATTCGCTTTCTTCGTGGGCGATCGGGTGATAAAAATGAGGTGTGAGCATCGAAAAATTTCGTAGGGTTGCGCCGGACATCGCGGTATCCTTGGCTGAGAGGGCTTTTGCCGAGGGGCTTGCGGTCACGCGGCCTTCTGGGGAACGCATCCCTATTCCGGTGACGGCAACGCCTGTTCTGTTGTCTTCACAGGAATTAAAATCCCGTTCTTTGCTTTCTCATACGTTGGCAGGCGCGGCGGTGAAGGTTGCAAATATTCTTTTGCAGGGTGATCATCGTCATCTTTTTTTGGACGCTTTGTCACCTCTCGAACGACGATTTGCATTGATCACCCGCGCATCGATACTTCCTGTTGCCCGTGTGGATTATTTTGTTGATGCCAGCATACCGCATGCACTGGAATTAAACGCGACGATTCCGGCGATGCAAGGTTACTCCGATATTGCGATGGAATCGCTTGTGGCTTCGGTGGGTGCTGCACGTGGTTTGGGTGCACAAGAAATTACAGGCATCCAAGCCATGACGCCGTCCAATGCGCGTGCGTTATTTGAAGCGTTGCAGCAGGCAACCATTCAAAAATCGGGTCATGCACCGAAGCGCATTTTTCATCTTCTTCGGCCCTTGGATGCACAGATCACCGAACAACAATTTTTGGCACGGCGTTTTTCTTCATGGGGTATTGAAAGTCGTGTGATTGTTCCTGAAGATCTGGTCAAGATCCGTTTGACCGGCGAAGATCTCATCTATCGCCATATCTTTGTGCGAAGACTTGAAGAGAGTATTCCAGGACGTGACGATGCGATTGGATTGCTCGATGATGCTGTGCGTGGCGCAAAGCATGGTACGCCGACTGTGTTAAATTTGCCCGCTTCACCCTACGAAGAAAAAATCTTGTTTTCGTTTTTATCTCAAATTTTGCACATGTCTGATCTGGCGCGTGATACCGCATTGAGCGACGAAGAATTAAACGCGATTGAAGTGTCAGTGCCATGGACGCGTCATTTTCGTTCTGGAAGATCGACATTGGGATCAGGTGAACGTATCGCTAATTTGCTTGATGAAGTCGCCCAGGATCCTGAACGCTATGTGTTGAAGCGTTCATGGGATTATGGTGGCCGTGCTGTTTTTGTGGGGAGTACACGAGACGATCCATCATTTAAAGAACGTGTATTGACTGCCTACGGCGAAGTTTTGGATTGGGCTGCACTTTGTAAACGTTGTGCAGAGGATCTTACGGGGGGTGGCTATGTTGTTCAGCAACGTATCGAGAACACACAAGATCCCCATATTTTGTGTGATCACGATGGCGCACACGAGATCGCTTTGCATGTCGATTTTTCATCCTATGCATCGGTAGGATTGGAAGCTGATATTGCATGGGGCGGCGTGTGTCGTGGTTCAACGTCATCGATAGTTAATATCGTGGGAGGCGGTGGTGTGGTGCCTCTGCTTACGGAAGAGGCGTCGAGGGCGCTGTTCGATAAACCCTCGCAAGCAACACCGGCAAAATAATCAACGTTAAAAACGTGCTCGTGATGAGTCCGCCGACCACCACGGTGGCAAGGGGCCTTTGTACTTCAGCGCCCGTGCCTGTGGCGAGCATCATGGGAACAAATCCAAGTGCTGCAACAAGGGCAGTCATGAGCACGGGACGAAGTCGTGAGATGGCAGCATGGCGTGCAGCATCGAAACTGTTTTCTCCCGCCGCCATGGAATCTTGAAATGCACCCATGAGTACGACACCGTTCATGACCGCGATGCCGCTAAGTGCGATAAAGCCAATGGCAGCGGATATTGACAAAGGCAAATTTCGCGAGAACAGCGTCAGGATCCCGCCCACAGCCGAAAACGGCACATTCAGAAGGATCAGGAGTGCTGCGATATGATCACGAAACAAGAGCAGCAGCAGTAAAAAGATGGCGGTTAAAACGGTTGGAATAATCCAAGCGAGTCGCTTGCGTGCACTTTGAAAACTTTCATACTGTCCGCCCCACACCATACGAACAGCGTTAGGAATATTGCCTTGCGCTTCGATGAGAGCACGACCGTCTTTGACAACGGATCCCAAATCGCGGTCTCGCACGTTAAATCCGACAACAATACGGCGATCTCCCATTTCATGATTGATAAGGGCAGGGCCCTCTGTGCGTTCTACAGACGCCACTTGGGTAAGTTGTACCGCATGACCATCGCGGGTGGGGATGGGCGTTCGTTCAAGCGTGAGTGCATCGGTGCTGCTTCCCAAAAGAACACGCAAAGGAATTTGTACGGGACCGTCGTAGGTGATGCCTGCATGGATCCCAGCACGCAGGGCCGAAACATGCTGTAAAATATCATCGGGAGAAAGCCCAAGGCGTGCGGCTTCAATGGGTTTAGGACGAACTTCAACAAGGCTCACGGAGGGCGGTGCGAAAATACGAACATCATCGGCGCCATCTACGGTTTTAAGCAAGGTGGCGACCTGTGCGCCCATGGTTTGAAGCGTGTCAAACGATTCAGCGTATAAACTCACGGTGACATCAGCAACGCTTCCACCGACCAACTCATTGAATCGCATTTGAATGGGTTGGGTGAATGCGATTTCCTGGACGGGTGTGGATGCTTGGATCGCCTTGTTGACTTCTGCAATGACATCGTCACGGGACATGCCATCGCGCCACTCTGATGTGGGGTGCAATTGAATGAATACATCGGCTTGGGAAATACTCATGACATCGGTCGCAATGGCAGGACTTCCAAGGCGTGATGCGATTTGTGCGACTTCAGGAACAGAGGCCCTGATTGCTTTTTCCATGGTGAGATTGGTTGCAATGGCGGTTTCAATACGGATATCAGGATCGCGTGTGGTTTGAACCACGAGATCGCCTTCACCCAATTGGGGGACGAAGGAAGTTCCTATCAGCGCAAATAAAAGTAATCCCACCGCAAGCATGCCTGCTGCGATGCCGAAAACACGTTGTGGCTTTGCCATCGCTTGGGCGAGTAACGGGGCGTAGCACTTTGCAAACCATGCAACGAGTGGTGGATCATGGGCGGGAACATCACGCGCACGCAGAAACATGTGCGCTGCTGCGGGGATATAAAAAAGAGAAAGAAGCAATGCCGATGCAAGGGCCAACAGAACCGAAATGGCCATGGGACGAAATAATTTCCCTTCAACGCCACTGAGCGTTAAAATGGGCAGATACACCAGCATGATGATCACAACGGCAAAGAACACCGACTTGGCCATTCGCACGCTTGTTTCACGAATATGCGCGGCGATATCACCACCTCGCATGTGAATGGCAAAAAAAAGTGCTTCGATCATCACCACCGCGCCATCCACAAGCAACCCAAAATCAAGGGCACCAAGACTCATCAAGTTACCAGGAATGTGTAAGAGGGCCATGCCTGCCATAGCACCGAGCATCGACAAGGGGATCACCGATGCCACAAGAAGACCTGCGCGAAAACTACCGAGCATTGCAAACAAAACAAAAATGACCAACAAACCGCCTTCAAGGAGGTTCATAAATACGGTTTTAAGCGTGGCTTGCACCAAACGACTTCGATCGTAAACTTCTTGAATGACGACATCGGATGGAAGATGTTTTTTCAGAAGTGTCATGGCTTGATGCACATCTTTTAATACATCGCGTGCATTGGCCCCAAGCTGCATTTGTAACATGACGTAAACAGTCTCACCTTGTCCATTAATCGTTGCAGCACCAATGCGTGGCAAAGCACCTTCCACAACATGGGCGACATCGCCGATGCGGATCACGTCACCATGATCGTCAATACGGATCACAGAAGCGGCCAAGTCGCCCGCATGACGTGGCCATGCGACACCACGAAGCAACATGCCCGCCGATCCACGTTCGAGGGTTGCGCCGGCCACTTGTCCTGACGTTTGCCGGGTAGCTTCTGTTAATTCTCTTAATGTGATCCGATGGCGTGCCATGTCGACAGGGTCGCCAATCACATCCATGGTACGTTGTTCGCCGCCCCATGGATTGACTTCGACGATCCCGGGGACTGCGCGGAGTATGGGCGCCATGTTGTATTGCACAATTTCCAAAAGTTGCGCGGCGGTGCGTTCGGGCGAACTTACGGCAAATTGATAGATCTCACCAAGGCCACCGCTTAACGGGCCAAGTTCAGGTGTGCCAACATCGCGTGGAATATTCGCGATGGCTGTTTGAATGCGCTCTTGAACAAGCTGCCGTGCACGCAAAAGATCAACATTGTCTTGAAATAAAAGCGTGATCGACGACAAGCCATACAACGAAATACTGCGATTTCCTGAAAGGCCTTGAATGCCTCCTAGGGCCATTTCAAGTGGTTTTGTGATGAGCAATTCGACTTCTTCGGGCGTCCGCCCCGGGGCGCGGGTGATCACCGCCACCTGCTGACCTGTGACATCGGGCAATGCATCAAAACGTAAATGCCATGCGACGAATAGGCTGCATAGCGTGGTTAATAGAACAATAAGTAGCACACGACGGTAGTTCTTAACCGACCAAGCAACACATGACTCAATCATGGATCATCCGTGAATCGGCGGCAACGCGGTCGCCTGCTTGTAAATTGCCTCGCACAATAGCGGTGGCACCTGACGATGCCCAAACATCGACGCGCACTTTCTCGTTGATATTCTCTCGTTTGCGCCAAACCGCACTCTCTCCTGTGGATTGAGCCACCGCCATCACGGGCACTTCCCAGAGATCATCGGATGTTTGTAAATAGGCGACACCAAAAAGACCACCGGGCAATTCAATGGGATCCAATGGGGCGTACCATGCACGTGCCGTGGCATCGATGGGATCAACCGCAGCGCCCAAGGGAGGCGATTTGAGTGGTACCTTGCGTCCGTCACTTCCTATGAAAAGAACTTTTGCATCTAGCGGCCAGGGTTCACCGGTGCGTACTTCAATGCGTGCAGGGCCTGAGCCTTGGATCTCAATCATCGGTTCGGCACCTTGGGCGTAGGTTTTTCCCGTGGCGGCTGCAATCACCGATACAACGCCTGTCACTGGCGATTGTAGAATGGCGACACCTTTTTGGGTGATCGTATTGGCTTGTGCAGGATCGATGCCATAGGCCCGAAGTTTGGCAGCAAAACGCTTGGCTTCGGCGGCATAGGTGAGTGCTTGGGTTTTTTGCGCAACAACTTGGGTATGATCCGCAACGCCGGCTTTGTGCATCGCATCTATTTCATGACTTCGCGTGTTATGGAGATTGGCGAGCTGTTGAAATGATAAATAAGAGGTCGCGGCATCTCCGATCTCTTGGGATGTGACGGATAGCAATGGATCTCCCACGCTGACATGATCACCGATGCCCACGTGAACACGCAATACGCGCATGGATACGACGGCCTCTACGGTTCCTCGTGAGCTTGTTACGGTGCGTACCACCGCGGGTGCTTGTAAAAGCGATGGATCGTGGGGTTTTTCTACAAGAACCCATGCCGTAGGGGACGATGTGGCGTTTTCGGAGACGTTAGGTTCAGGGTCTTTTTTCTGACACCCGATGAGTATGATGCATGCGATCAGCCATGTTTGTTTAAAGCTCATGTCATCCTGATTGTGGCCGTCATCTTTATAAATTGCAATCTGTGCGCCAAGCGCATTTTGTCGCATATTTTGACGCACAGCGCGGCCCAGTACTGCGATAAAGAAGATGCGAGTCGTTTGTGGAGCCGAACATGTCCAGAGTTTCGCCAACAGACGGTGCAATGCCGAGTATTGCGACAGGGGTTCTTTTCGCAATGCCGCCGGCGTCAGGGCCTGTATTGCATCAGGCCATCGATGTGAGTGATGTGAATCGCCGTGCACCCTTGCAATCTCGTGGTGCATTGCCTTTGCCATCCAAGCTTTCGAATGGTTTTACAGCGGAACATGTACGAAATGCGGTTGAAGCGTCGCCCACGGCCGTGGCTACGAAAAGTTTACCTGCTTGGCAAAATGTGTTTTGCCGGCAGGGTCTCAAGCTGTCAGATCCTATAGGATCAGGAAATTACGAGTATACCGACTTGCCCCGTTTTTGGGGTGCATTTATTCAGGGCAATAAAAAAGTTTGGTTTCAAGTCGTGAAAGATGTTGTTTGCGGCGATGCCATGCTGCGCGATGTGGTTGTGCATATCACCCGAGATGTCAAATTTTTTGGGACCAGGCATTACGAAGTTCCGGCACATTTGATGTACAAAGTGGCCGAAGTGGCAGGCGATGAAGGTCAATCATCATTGAAGATCCAGGAAATGCAGGTCTCTTGGTCGTTGCGCAGTGCAATGGGTTACGTGATGTTGCACCCAACGCTTTGGCCCATGATGCTGCCCTCTTTTGGCGATATTTTGGGCAATCTTAGTTTTTTTGGGACATGCCGATATCTGTGGGGAATGATTTCTGGGATCCAGGGGCGTGGGATTGGTCAAAGCAAAAAACTGATCCAAAGAATCAACGAACAGAATGCAGATCGCATCGGTCGTCGTTTTATAGATCAAGAACCGCGACTCTTTTGCCCTTTGATTCAAGCAGATCGCAGGATCTCATCCCAAGAATTACTTCAATCGGTGAAAAGTATCACACTGCGTGAAAAATCCACGGCGGATTATGCAGAGCGTGGCGATCGACCTGCGCGTAGGTGGTCAAATATCAACAGTGCGGGTCAGTTTACGACCTTTGGCTATACAATGACGATGAAGGATGGGCGTGTGGTGGATGGTGTTGCGCGTTGTTTATTCGACCCCAACAGAAAACGTATGCTATCGGCAGATTTTATATCCTAATTTAAAATGTAGTGGAGGGGCTTGCCCCTCCCATATGTGATTTTTAAAACGGCAATTTAATTTTACCGCCAAGCTGCTTAAACACCGCATCAGCCGCATTTTTTGATAATTTCCCACCGACCTCTTTGATCGCATTTTGCGCCATGCCATCAAGCCCGACAAGATCGCTTAATCGCTTTGTGGCAATGTCTACACCTTCTTGGCGCAATTGATTGACGGCTTCTACTGCACGCGCTTGCTCGACTTCAAACCGTTCACGTACTTTGGCTTCTACATGGGTTTTGAGTTCTTCAAAACGATGAAGAAGTGCATTGCGCAAGCCATGGGCAAGGCGTTCACCCAAATTGCTATGAATTTCAAATTTAGGTGAAGCGATATCGCCCGAAACACCCACACTCAGTTGAACAATATTCAGATCTTTGACGATATCTTGGAGTATCTTTGTTATTTCAGCATTTCCCGATTCTACAGTGTAACGGACATCACGCATGGTGCCTGCCATATGCACACCAAAAACATCGTCTTGAATATCCACCGAGGTTTCCGCATCCAGCAGTGCATTTGTAATCACGAAGGTGAGTGTATTGCTGCGATGAAGATCCATGGTGCCGAGATCGATCCCTTGCACTTTGGCTTTGATGGTTTCGTGGGCAAGGTCTGTTCGGTGATCTATGGTGCCATTGAGACTTGCATGTTCAATGCCGGGCGCTTTGACATCGACGGCAAAGGTTGCAGGTTCGGGCCATATATGGGGTGTGTTGGTTATATTGGCAGCGTTGATGGTCAGTCGCCCGCGCTTTTCATCGTGAAAGAGATCGGTATCTACTTTAGCAGCGCGCAAAAGAAATTTGGGATAGGTGATTTCGCGTCGAAAAATGACATCGGTCCCCTGGGCGCGTTTTACCGTCACGACGTCAGGATTTTTTTCTTTGTTTTTATTGTTCGGCATATAAGCACGCGCCATATCTATGGCGGATGCAAGGGTATGCAATCGTTTTTGCGCCATGGGCCCAAGCAGCGCAGGGGCCAAATCGTGAATATCCAGTGAGGGCGCTTTGATGGCCGTCATCACGCCTTGTACGTCGTTCTTCACTGTGGCCGCCGTTTCACGGGTCATGGTTTCAAAACGTTGTACGTCGGTCACAAGACGTTTTTGGGTTTGCAATGCAGCTTCCTGCCATGTTTTGGCTTGTTTTTGCAGGGTTTGAATTTCACCAATAATGCGCTGAACATCGGCAGGTGATTTGATTTCGGAGGATGCCAAACTTTTTATCTTTTGTTCGATATCGCGCACATCGTTGACGCTCGGCAAAGCCTCAATTTGGCTGCGCCAGGCTTTTTCTGTGTTTTTAACATCTTCGGTGATCTGTTTGACTTTTTGCACCGTGGGCAAATTGTCTAATTGTGTGAGTGCGGCTTGTTTGAGTGAGTCTACATTGAGTAATGCGGAAAGATTGTTCAAAGGACTTTCTTCAATCGCCGCTTTGACCTCATGTTCAACGGCCTGGCCAAGCTTACTTGCAAGGGTAGGAACAGAATTTTTACTTTCGGCTGCACTTAACGCAGCCGATGTCTTTCTAGGTGTCCCATAATGCATACCGGTGACGCTTGTTTCGTCAATAACCACATGCCCATGGATGATGGCGCCTGGATTGATATCCAAAACGACGGTATCAATGCTTGCCGTATTGGTCATGGGTTCACTGCGTGAACCAAAATCGAGACCATGGATTGTGATACGCGCTTTACTAAAATGTGTTGTAACGCTTGCTATATCAACTTTGGCACCATTGAGTTTTGTGGCGCCTTTGGCCATCCAATAGCGAAGGTGTTGATCAAAAAAGAATAAAAAATAAATCACCACCAGTGCTGTGAGTATGCAAAGCGGAATGAGTCCTGACCATCGGATCCCGAATTTTTTAACCGAACGCATGGTATTTCTCGCAGAGTTTATAAAAATTGCTTGCTTGCCATGTTTTAAAAAACGTCGTTCCACGCACCCGTGAGACCACAAGGATCCTGTAGTGCTTGATGAGATAGGTGGTCATCAAAAATACGGGGATCATTAAAACAATTGAACAAGCAACACTCCCCATAACAATGCTGTTGTTGAATCGAGTAAATGGTACGAGGGGCAGATCGTAAAGTTTGGCCCAAAACCCATGGAGATCGCCTGTGAGTAATCTCAGACCCAAACGGTCAAATAACGGATCGAGTCCAAAAGACAGGCTTTTGAAGACACCGAGGGAAAAAAATACCATCCCCAGATTAACGCGAAGTATGAGCGCAAGAACCACGTATTTGACCCAAAACAAGGACATCATCGGCGTAAACCCCATGAACATTCCGAGCACAAGGCCTGCAGCAAGCTGGGATGTTGCTGCTTCGGAATGAATCAAGGCGAGTACGCGTATGATTTGGCGCACAAAAAACATGATCGTTGTCCTTTCGTTATTACGCGCGATTATTTCTCATGTGATGCAGTTTGTCACGCAGAACTTGAACTCAACCCGAAGGCTGCATATCTTGTTCGGTAAGAAGCTCGGGGGGGGGTCTAGTGGATCAAAGCGGCAACGCACAGTGCGCGCGATGTGAGCGGGTGTTTGTGCCGCGCTTTCGCTTTCAGCAGGAGGCCAAGGACGGATCTGTCTTGCACTATTGCTCGCAGACCTGCCGTGATCCGGGACTTGTGGGCGATGAGGTCGCATGCATGGCCTGTGGTAAGGCATTTCGGCCTACGCTTGCATTGCATGTCGCGGGGAATGGTCAGGATGTGCATTATTTTTGTACACCCGAGTGCCGTGAAGCCATCGAGGGCGGATCACGCATCACGAAGCTGCATGCACCTCGGGTAGCAAGTCACCGTGCAATTGCGATGATCAATCAAAAAGGCGGTACTGCAAAGACAACCACGGCAGTCTCGGTCGCGGCGGGTTTTGCGCAACTTGGACATCGTACGCTGCTTGTGGATCTTGATCCTCAAGGCAATGTGGGCGTGTCGCTGGGTTTGCAAGCGCCGCGTACAGCGTATCATTTGTTATGCCGTGAGGCGCGTGCAGAACTGTGTGTGGTTCCAGCCCGTAAAAATCTCGATGTGATTATTTCAGATCACTCACTTGCGGCAGCGGAAATTGAACTTGCGCGTCTCTCTGAATCGGAACGCATTCATCGTTTGGAAGATGTTTTGGCACCTCTTAATGACTACGAATATATTATTTTTGATTGTGCTCCCGCATTGTCGATTCTCAATCAAAATGCTTTGTTTTTTTCCCGTGAAGTCTTGATCCCTGTGAGCTGCGATTATTTGGCTTTGGTTGGCGTGCGTCAGGTCTTGCGTACATTGCGTCGCGTGAGCGAGCAAACAGGGCGTGATGTGACGGTGGCCGGTGTACTGCCAACATTTTATGATACCCGTAATAAGCTGTGTCTTGAGGCATTGACGTACCTGCGCAAAACATTCGGATCGCGGGCCTTACCGCCCGTGCGTGTGAATACCAAACTTGCGGAGGCTCCGTGCGTTAAGAAAACTATTTTTGAACATGCGCCTGAATCTCACGGAGCCCGCGACTACATCAGGGTAGTGCAGTGGCTTCGTACGGGTGAGGGGCAAAGCAACATGACGAGGGCTGCCTGATGTCATCGAAAGTTTACTCTACGCCACCTGTCAATCAACTGATTGAAGACGATCTCTTTGATGGTGAAACGGCACTGTTGGATGCTATGTTTGGTGGTGCCCCATCGAAATCCGAAAATGACAGCATGTCATCGGTGGTGGATCTCCCGCGAAAAAAGAACAAACCCGACCATTATAAAGTGGTATCTATTTCGTTGTATGTTGAAGATATTGCGCATCTTGATGGCATGGTACACGAACTGAAGCGTCGTGGTCATCACAAGGCCAATAAAAGTAGGCTTATTCGTTACGCATTATCAAAAGTTGATTTGAACGCGGTTCCTAAAGAGACGTGACCGTTTTCGGAACATCCATCCCAGCAGAACAAATCCAAAAAGTGTTGTTTGATCTGATTTCCATTGTGCACAGCCTGTCCCCGTCGATTTGGTAGAAATGCTTACGCCTGTGGGTCCTGTTTGTCCGTTGGGATCGATGGGATTGAATGCATATTTCTGTAAATAAATGTCGCATCCCGCACTGTCCACATAAATTTGTGGATCTTGGCAGCACCCACAGACAACGCTGTTCTGAGGACATTTAGGAGGATCGATATAATTGATAATCCCAGGGCACACACCCATGTCCTTGTCTTTCGGATATCGAAAAGTGACGGCAAAAATATCATCGCAGGCAAGATCACGTTTTTGAGTATCTCCGGGCGATGCGGAAGCATACATGGTTGCATCGCTGTTTCCTGAGTGGGCAAGACCGATGAGATGTCCAATTTCATGCACTGCCGTATTTTTTAAATCGGTGATTGCGTGGTTTCCAGGGGTTGCATTCCCAAAAGTGAAATTTTTTGCATTAAATTCAATATCGGCGCTGAGCAGCTGTGCGGTGCATTCCACCCAGGTGGTGGTGGTGAGAGCGATCACGGCACTTTGGTGATTGTTAACACCCGGTTCATCAAGATCGGACCATCCATCTGAAATAAAACGTAGCAGATTGTCATTTTTGTTCGGATAGACTGCATTGTAACCCGTCGATGTGGTTCCTTGTTGTGGCTTTTGGGTGAAGGTAAGATCCGTTTTTATATCGGTACACCCAGCTTCGCCTGTGAGATTTTCCCAAACGTTAAACGATTCATCAAAAATTTGAAGAACTTGCTCGGCCGATAATTGATTGGTGGGAATGCTCGCTTCGTTCACGGCATAAGCTACACTGCGTGCCCCCCACCACAGGGCGCCGGTATTGCGTGATGGTGCAGGTGCATTGGTACATAGCCAGGCATATGCGGTTGAACTCGTGCAAAGTGTGAGCACAAAAATGAAGAGTCCCTTACTGCGCACGGGTAGCCTCCTGAACGGCACGTTTGAGCTCATCGTAGGTATTGGGGTGCGTGTCTATGCTGCGGGCTACAGAGGCTGGCACAGGGTCGATCATGCGTACAACAGTCTCATCGATGGGATTGATCAAAAAAACTCCCGTGGCCATGCCTATGACATGGTACGCACCATCGCTTTGTCGTGTGAGGGCCATGACCGCAGGGGTTCCATTTGTGATCTGTGTGGTTGATCCTTCCACATACTGCACGATTCCTTCAACATTGCCTCCCAGTGTCACAATCTCAATGCGCGGATCTTTGGGCGCGGTGCCTGCGAGGGTTTCGTCTATATTTGCGAGTAATCGTGTGAATATGCGATCTTTTGCGACATAGCTGTATCGGTCTTGAATGGTGATGCGTGCCACCAGTGTCGCATTTTTCACAAGATCGCTTAGGCTGGTGACGGCAAATGTTGCGGCATGGGCTTGGCCCTGCGACAAGAACAACCCGACAGCACAACAAACAATCCATAGTCGATCTCTGATCATGCTATGATCGTATCTGAGGGATCCTGGGATCTCAACGGTTGTTTTTCGGAATAATAGCGCGTTAGTGCGCTCGGTGTGTTTTGTTTATAAGCGGAGTTGCTTAACGGTTGGGTGGGTATTTTTTCGCCTGATTATTGATTGTGCTTCAGGGCAGGGCGAACTGTGATCATACCTGTTTTGCAGCCAGGGACTGATCCACAGAGCAAGATCACATTGTCATCGCTGCGTACCTGAACGATGCGAATGTTTTGTGTTGTGACACGTTCACTGCCCATCTGGCCTGCCATTTTGCGACCTTTGAACACGCGACCAGGCCATTTACGACAGCCGATTGAACCACCGTGACGGAAAACTTCGTGTGTTCCGTGTGTTGCGCGAAAACCACCGAAGTTGTGGCGTTTCATGACACCCTGAAAGCCTTTGCCTTTGCTTTCGCCGGTGACATCAACATATGCCCCTTCGTTTAAATCAAGATCTGCAAGTTTGATCTCTTGCCCAACATCAAAGCGCGCCAAAGTGTCAGCGGTTACGCGCAATTCTTGTACAAAACGGCGTGCATTCTCTGCGCCACCGACTGCTTTAAGAGTTCCTGCCTCTGGCTTGTTGACTTTGCGTACTGGTTTTGGACCAAAGCCCAAAATGAGTGCATTGTAGCCGTGAATATCATCGGTTCGCTTGCCGAGTACAAGGCAGGGACCCACTTCAATGACAGTGACGCCAATGGCTGTTCCGTCGTCCTTAAAAATACGTGTCATCCCGATTTTTTTACCAATCAGGCCCAGTTTACGTTCTTTCATGCTAACTCCAAGGACGCACATCCCTTAATTGGGTGGTAGGTCCGCAATAAAAAAGCCGAGTTCACCCGGCGGGCGGGTTTGTCCCATGCTCGCCTACGCGGCGTCAATAGCTGTATTCCAGTGAGTTTTTATTCAAAAGCGCATGCGAAAACCGCGCCGCTGAGAAAGATCGAGATTAAATCCAAAATTGAAGCTGATCACACCAGAAGCATCCTGCAGTCCTTTGGGGGGATTCGGGAAGGGCTCTGCACGCCGAAAAGCTTCAATGGCTTCGTGGTCTAAAAATTCAAGTCCAGAGGTATGGTGAACCCGCAGATCCTGAACACGTCCATCAGGTCGAAGCGTGACTTCCAGTACGGTCAATCGTGATTGTGGGCCATAAATACTGCCGGTTGGGTCATGTCGTGAGTATTGGTCCATAGGGTGCCAATGCTGAGAGACATCACGTTTTAATCGATTAAAAAACGACGCATATTTGAACTCGCGGGAGTTGAGAAATGTTCCATCCCCCTCTTCAATGCCTTCTATATGGTCATTCATGGGTCCGCCATCCAGCGAAGCCAGAACACCTAGGCTCGGGATTAAGGCTTTCATATCCGGCTGACTTGCCCCAGACTCCCCTTGCTTTCGCAGAGGCCGCCCAGAGGTTTCTGGCGAGCCCAAACGCAAATGATGTCCTTCCCCATCAACACCGTCTGATGCTGCTTTATTGGACAAAATACCGGTATTTGCAGGTGCAAGCTTTAGGATGTCCCGACGTGCAAGCTTGGGCAATTCAAGTCCCCCAGCTTGGGTCTTTTGTTCCTTTCCTTGTTCTCCCTCTTTTGTGTTTGTCGATTCTTTTTTCTCTTCTTTGCCTGCTTCAGCGGTGACGGGTCGCGTTGTTGAAACTTCATGAAGTGGATTCTGATAATCGGATCGTCGATGTCTGCTGACGCTTTGTTTGTCAGCACGGTGGTTTGCTTCCGATAAGAACTTAGCTTCGTCTGGTGCTTTATCTGTACTTTGGGTGGGAAGGGCTACTATTTGCCCATCCAATTTGGCATTCTTTTTTTCCAAAACATCGATTTGCCGTGTTTTTGGGACTTGCCTGGGTTTTTGAGCCGTTTTTGATGATTTGTTCTTTAGGAGCGATACCGAATAGGGGTGTTTGGACCCTTCTGGGGGCTTCATTTTGAGCAATAGCAGTGGCCAGGCAGCCATATGGATAAGCACCGCAAGCGCTACCGCTGCACCAAATCGACTCCGATCGGCCTTCCGCCGATACGAGATGTCGTTTAAAGGCGTCAAGTACCGCATAGGACTACCCGCATAAGACCATCCCTATAAGGGTAGCTACCCATCAGCACCCCGTCAAGCAGCATGCATATTACTTACCTATTTGTAGGTGTTAAGTGGATTTTGTGACAGGCAGAGATCGTGTTACTTCCATGATCCGTAATGAATTTCAGCTTTTACGTCGCGAAACGCGCTTGACGGCATATACAAACTACGTTACAACGCGCACCTCTTTCCTGGGTTGTTTCACGCATTATGCGTATTTGTCCGACCCTAGAAAAGATGCAGTTTGTACGGGCGTTGCCAACGGGCATTACGTCTATGGCACGACACTTTTTTGAGGATAGCTCATGCCAACCATTAATCAGTTGGTGCGCAAAAGTAGACTAAAGCCAAGCGCGAAAAAAACCGCGCCGGCGTTGCAGGAATGTCCGCAACGACGTGGTGTTTGTGTACGTGTGTACACCTCAACACCTAAAAAACCGAACAGCGCCCTTCGAAAAGTGGCACGTGTTCGTTTGACCAATGGCTTTGAAGTGACCTCCTACATCCCGGGTGTTGGTCATAATTTGCAAGAACACTCAGTTGTTCTGATTCGTGGCGGCCGAGTTAAAGATTTGCCTGGCGTGCGTTATCACATTGTACGTGGAACGCTGGATACCACAGGTGTTGACGGTCGTCGTCAAGGACGTTCTAAATACGGAGCCAAGCGTCCGAGCTGACGCGCTACTGCGAGGTTAATGGATGTCACGTCGTCGAGAAATACCTAAGCGAAGAATCAATCCGGATCCGCGTTACGGTGATCGCATTGTTGCCAAGTTTATCAATGTCTTGATGAGCAAGGGCAAGAAGAGCACTGCGGAACGTATTATTTACTCTGCTTTTGATCAGCTTACTGGCCGTAATGTCGGTGAGGATGCGTTGAAGACCTTTAAAAAGGCACTTGATAACGTGAAGCCGATGGTCGAAGTGAAGAGCCGCCGTGTTGGTGGTGCGACTTATCAGGTTCCGGTCGAAGTGCGCGCCGAGCGTCGAACTGCATTGGCAATGCGTTGGTTGATACAGTATGCGCGTCTTCGTGGTGAAAAAACCATGGCAGACCGTCTTACTGCAGAGATCATGGATGCATCGGCCAATCGTGGTGCTGCTGTAAAAAAACGAGAAGATACGCACCGAATGGCTGAAGCAAACAAAGCGTTTGCCCACTATCGTTGGTGAGTAGGTTTTAAAGAACGATTTCGTATTCGTAATAAATGGAGAATTAGGTCATGGCCCGCAAAACAAGCCTTAAGAAAATCCGAAATATCGGAATTATGGCGCACATTGATGCGGGCAAGACAACGACGACCGAGCGTATTCTATTTTATACAGGGATCACGCATAAAATCGGTGAGGTTCATGACGGTGCC
>SXGR01039850.1_pt1 | contig 36627 bp, 35 predicted proteins | sample 3174711 | NCBI WGS metagenome assembly SXGR01 (sample SAMN11356860, study PRJNA531348) | freshwater metagenome | isolation source: freshwater sample F1-60 | place: China: Fuxian Lake, Yuxi | collected 2017-12-25 | reverse complement strand
GCCAGGTGCTACTGGTAGTGAGTGGCGGAAACGGGTAGTAAAAGTGTGAGAACAGAGGAGGCAGGCGACCCCCCTGTGCGTCTTGGTGCGGAGTGGGGGCGAACTGCGGCGTCAGCTCGTGGCGACTACCCGAATATAAGCCGTGCGCGTGTCTCCGCATTTGGGACCAAATGCAGGACCCTCCGGAGTGTCCCTGTACAGACTTAGGTCGTATTGTGTACGGCGAACGGTGAAACGGCCTCCGACTGGGCCTCGACCGCGTCTCCGCTCTCAACCGCGGCGAGCACCTCGTCCTGGGTCCAGCCGTCGTCGAGCCGCCCGGAAGCCCATCGAAGGGTCTGACGAAGTCGACCGTCCGCTTCCGTGTCGCTGGCGGGAAGGCGCTCGGTCACTGCTCGCAGCACCGCTGCGGGGTCTGTCATGGGTTCGTCCTCTCGGAGATGGGGAGGGGGAACGGGGGAACCGTTCCCCCCGTGGTCAGTGCCACCGCTGGCGCTTCCCGCGATCGCGGTCGCGGATTCCCTCATAGGGGAGGGAGAAGGTCGACTAGGACGTTCGATGCGGTTCCCGCCCTGGGCAGGGGTTACGGGACGGGGGGAACCGTTCCCCCGTTCCCCCCGTGCCGTCACGGCTTCACCTTGCCGGGGAAGTAGCGGGTGCCGGACTGCTGTCCGTTCGCGTGGTCGACCTGCTCCTCGCGGACGAGTCCCCGACTCACGGCCTCCGCGATCGCCTCATTCGCGAGGGGCTTCCATCGGCCGCAAGCGTCCTTCACCTGGCGACGGGTGAGCCCTCCGTGGTTTCGGTGGACGTACCGTGCGACGACGAGCACGGCGCGCTCGACCGCGTGCGACGCCTTCGCGGCCTCCCTCTCGGCATCGGCGCGACCTTGGCTCGCGAGTCGCTTGCGCGCTTCGTCGGCTCGGTAGTCGATGAGTGACTGTCGCGTCCGCTCGGACACTCGCATGATGAGGCCGGACACTTTCCAGAGCGTCTCGTCGACTGTCGTCGAACTGTGCAGGAGCGCGAGACCCGCAGCGAGTTTCTCCCGTGCGAGCAGTGCGTGTCCGTCGAGCTCTCCCACTGCGCCGCGAAGCGCATCCCTGCGAGTCTTGCGGACGAGTTCGGGAACGCAGTCGGGGAAGGTGACTTCCGTTCCCATCGACGGCCGACGCCACCTCTCCAATGGGTTTACGGCCGGTCGAGGGACGTCGACGTCGGGCGCTTTGCGGTCGGTCGCCGGAAGCCAAATGATGCGCTGCGGTGTGCCTGCTCCCTGGTCGTCGAGTAGGTAGTGAGCCGTCGACGGCTGGACGCCCATGAGCATTACGAAGCGGTAAGCGTGCGAGTTCAGATGACGACGTCGCGTTCGGTCGGCGCTGTTCGTCGACAACGTCGAACCGGACCACGCGGACCGAAGGATGCTCGCGAACGTTGAACCGCTGCGGTCCTGCTGCGCGCCTAGTGTGCCGATCTCGTCGACGACACTCAGGACGTTAGTCGTGTGCTGGACTTGCTCGCCGCGCTCGACGTCGACGAACAACGTAATGATGCCCTCACCGCTGGACGGGGTTCGCGTCGTGACTTCGACTCGCGGGAGCGCCTCCGCGGCTACGTCGATGCCGACTGTCTTCCCTGACCCTGACGGCCCGACGATCGCGAAGTACGAGTTCAGCGAGGCAGGCGTGCCGATGTACGCGGGGATGCGGAGAAACGGAGGCGTGTCCGCGAGGACGAGCGCGAGCACTGAGCCCAGGAGCGCGTAGGGACTGACCATCTGTGCGCGAGCGAGTTGCCGCACGTACTCGAGGATCGGCGTCGCACCGAAGATCGCATCCTCGACTGTCTCCGGTTGGTCGGTGCTCGCGGCCTGGTCCTCTGTCTCGTCGGTGTCGGTCGCGTTTTTACCGGCCGACTCCATGTGCGGGGCGAGGAACTCGCGAAGTTTCCGACCTTCGCGCTCCTCCCACTGATCGCGCTCGGCTCTGCGCTGCTCGTCGATGCGGACGAGAAGGTCAGTCGGCCAGTCGCGAACCCAGTGCGGCATGGTGCCGTCACCCGTGACGAACGCGGACGCGGCTTCCTCGACAGCGCGCATGGCGTCGGCGTAGTTCCCGCCGAAGCGCGACGCAGCGAGCGCCTGCGGTGGGTTGAACGCTTCTCCTGCGCATGCCCAATCGACCGACGTCGACCACACGTTGAGCACCGCGCCGACAGCGTTCGCGGACTCGTCGGCCTTCGACTCCTGCGCGCCTCGAGGACGGAGGAGCGAGACCCGCGAAGGCGTCGACAGTCTGTCGACGATCGTCCAGCCGTCGTCGAGGACCTGGGTCCATGACAGCGAGCCGTCGAGGACCGCGTTCGCGATGAGTTCCCCTGTGCCGCCTCCACGGCCCGATCGACTCGTCGGCTTTGATCGGTTGGCCTGCGTTGCCTGCTCGCGTTCGGTGGGAACGTGCAGCGCGCGTATCGGGTCGAGGAGTGCGTCGGCCTCCGCTCGCGTCATGCGAGCCGGGGCGAAGTCGGCGGGAAGGTCACCGCGTCCGGGGCCAGTGATCACCGCGTAAGCCCCTGCGCTGTCAGCGTGACCGACTCCGCGCACTTCCGCGAGAAGAACTCCGTTCACGCGAGCGAGGACCTGCGTCGGCATCGGTTCGCCTTCGGTGATCTCAATAACGGCGTGCTGTCCACCGTTGACGCTTGGTCGCTGGCACGTTGCCGGGAGCGAGTGCAGGGCGACAAGGATCGCCGGCTCGTCCATGCCCTCGCGCTCTGCGTCCAGCGTGAACACCTTGCGGGTTCGGTTCCCGCAGAGGTTCGCCCAGCCGTAGGTGCGGGAGTCATTGACCCACCGCTCGCAGTCGTCGAGCGTTGCCTGTGTCTCGACGTAGTTCACCGTTCCCTTGGACCACCTAATGAACGGCCGCTTGTCGATGCTCACTGGGATGAGGTGGAAGCCCAGCGCGTGAAGAACTCGGAAGTCGCGTCGCAGCGTGTCGACGCTTGGACGAGGCGTAGTCACCTTGCCCCCTTGCGTAGTCGCTTGTCCGCGGCTGCGTTGATGCGCTGGGCAAGCGCGGTATTCCCCTCCGCGAGGTCGGGGTGCCAAATGGTCATGAGACCGCGACGGAGTTTCTCGACGCGCTCGTCGGGACAGTCACGAAACGCTTGCTCGACCCAGTCGGGTGCGGGCGTACTGCGGTGCCCAGTCGCGACGCCTGGGGGAGTCCACGGCAGTCCGGCGCTGTCGGTGACGAAGACCGTGTATCCGGCCTGTCGAAGCGCGTTCGCGAGTATCGGAAGGCACATGCGGTCGATGACCCAACACTTCCCCGACTTGCTCCACGTGCGGAGACTGCTCGGCACTGTGCCCTTTATGACGTCGAGCGCCTCGTAAGGCGTGAACGCTCTCGCATCGACTGGGCTGACGACAATCTGAACGCGGGTGCTCACTTCGGGCCTTTGCGTGCTCGTCGCGATGCGGTAACCTCTGTGCTGTCCGTGCCGCTCGCGAGACCATTTGCGCCGCCCCGTCCTGGGCGGCGTTGCTTTTTGCTCATTAGTCCATGAGCCCCTCGACGTATGCGCGGATCGCGGTCGCGGGGATGAGCCGCTTGCGACCGACTTTCACGCTGGCGAGGTGTCCTGACTTCACGAGTGCGAAGACATGCGTGCGGCCGCAGTGCAGGTAGGCGGCTGTCGCGGGGACGTCGTTCAGGTCTTCCAGGATGCGCGCCGGGGTGGTGTCGGTCGAGGTGTTACCGATGGGGGTCGAGACGCTCACTCGTTGCTCCTTTCTAGGGGGGTATCGGATCTAGAAGTGAACGTATCCGTTTAAGTGCAGACTTAGCAAACTAGATCTAGCACTTTGACCCCCAACCTAGAAAGGTGTACGGTTCCGGTTATGAGCGAACATGAAAGCAAGCGGCCAACCGCACCCGAAGTCCGCACGTATTGGCAAGGGATCGCGGAGGACGCCGCGGTCCTATGGCACGAGACCACCTATCCGTCGGGCATGATCGAAACCGTCGGCCCGGGAGGACTCGTCGTTTATGGCCCCGTCACCTGGAAGAAACTGCAAGCGGTCGCCTTGTCAAAACTGACGACGATGCGACCGGGATTCCCAGAGTTCGAGGGGGCTGATCCACCCGACGCGGCAACACTTGCCCGTCGATGGAACTCGGCTGCGAACGTTGGCAAGCGCGAAGACATTCGACGCATGATCGAAGAGAAAGAGTATCGCGAGAACTACACGGCGACCTTCGAGCCCCGTCAGCTCGACGAATCGACCACCGACTTCTACACGCGAGTGTCGGAGTATTACCGGATGCGAACGGCTCTCACGGGGCGACCGACACAAGACCTCGCCACCGCTGCGGAGGTTCCCAGGACGACGGCTGCGCGCTGGGTGCGCGAGGCAAGAGTTCGCGGATACCTACCGGCCACGAGTAAGGGACGGACGTCATCATGAAAGACGGGAAGCAGAAGCGAGCCAACGGCGAAGGGTCGATCCGCGAGCGCAAGGACGGCCGCTGGGAAGTGACCGTCGTCGACCCAGTCACGCGCAAGCGACGCAGCGCCTACGCGAAGACGGAGCCGGAGGCGAAGCGCATCCTTCGTCGCATGACGGCGCGAGCCGACGAAGGCGAGACCGTGCTCGACGCGGGGGCGACGCTGTCGACGTATTCGGAAACGTGGCTCGCTGATCGTGCCGGTCGACGTCGCCGCGAGTCCACGGTCCGCGAGTACGGCTACCGGATGAAGACCTGGGTCTTGCCGACGCTGGGTCGCCTGCGCTTGCGCGAAGTGACCGTGCTCGACGTCGAGGACCTGCTCGACTCTCTCGTCGCCCAGGGACTCTCACCGGCAACCGTGACCGCAGTCCGCAACGCGCTCGCGGCGCTCATGCAGGACGCGGTCAGGGCTCGACACCTTCGGACGAACGTCGCTCGCATGGCACAGATGCCGGAAGTCGTCGAGCGTCACGAAAGTCGGGTCAAGGCTCCGACAGACGAGCAAGTCCACGCGCTGATCGTGAAGGTCTCCGGGACTGACCTCGCGCCCATCGTCGATGTCTGTGCTGGGACGGGAGCGCGGATCGGTGAGGTGCTCGCGATGCGCTGGGCAGACGTCGACCTCGACGCTGGCAGCTGGCGCGTCTCCCGGACACTGACGCGGAACCTCGGCGGCTCGACGATCGTCGGCCAGCGCACGAAGACCGGCGAGAGTCGAGCCGTGCCACTGCAACCCGTCGTCGTGAAGTCGCTGCGCGTCCAGTCGAGGAAGGTCGCGGAGGCTCGCCTTCGGTCCGCTTACTGGCAGGACCACGACCTCGTCTTCCCGTCGACGATCGGCACGGCCCAGGACCCGCATAACGTCCGGCGAGCGTTGAAGCCTCACACGACCGCGGTCGGTTTCCCTAAGGCATTCCATGCGCTGCGTCACTGGTTCGCGTCCTACGCGGTCACGGTTGCGACTGACGTCCAGGTGGCGAAGGTGCTCGGTCACGCGAGGACCTCGACGACGGTCGATACCTACGCGCACCTCCGACCGTCCGACGCGGTTCGGATCACCGACGCAGTGGGCGAAGCGCTGGCAGGGAAGGCGACCCCCTAACGGCGTTGCGGTCAGCGTTGCGGTCAGGATGCACACGCAGCGCCCGGATTCCCTCGTGGAAAGCGCGCCCGGAGGGACTCGAACCCCCAACCGACAGGGTAGAAACCTGTTGCTCTATCCATTGAGCTACGGACGCTAACGTCACCGATCTAAGTCCACATCATTGCGGTTTGGCTCAGGGACTGGAACTTCGGGTGCTCCCAGCGGGCGGGCTCGGTGGGGCTGTGTGAGAATGAAAGGCATGCTGAAATCTGAACGGGTGCCGCTGCTGGCGCAGTTGGCCGACCTTGCTGGCAAGTTCCCCGACGAGCTCAATGCCGAGGTCCACCAATTCGAATTAGGTGGGTGCAGTTTCGGTGCCGCCGGGCGTCCTGCCTTGATGGGGGTGATCAACCTCTCCAGGCAGTCGTGGTATCGGGAGTCGATCTCGGTTTCGACGACGGCGGCGATCAAGCGCGGTCGGGTGCTGCGGGCGCAGGGTGCTGCAGTCATTGACCTAGGGGCGCAGTCAACCCAAAACTACGCGGATGACATCGCATCGGGCGAACAGATCGAATCCATGCTGCCGGTTATCACCGCGCTGAGCGCAGAAGGCGCGGTGGTGTCGGTTGAGACTCATGAGCCCGAGATCGCCCAGGTTGGGCTAGGCGCTGGTGCCCGGGTATTGAACCTGACCGGTATTGCACATGATGACGAGATGTTTGAACTGGCAGCGCGCCATGAGGCTGCGGTGGTGATGTGCTTTAGCCAAGGCGAAAATGTCCGGGTGTCAACGGTATTAGAGGTTGGCGACGACCCGATACCGATGCTTAGCGACCACTTTGAGCCGCGCATTGAGCGCGCCGTCGCGGCTGGGTTGAGTCGTATCTTCATCGATCCGGGGTTGGGTTTTCACTATGAGAATTTGACCGACGGCGTCGAGCGAGTGCGGTATCAATCCCAAGTCCTGCTTAATTCATTTCGGCTGCGGACTTTGGGCTGGCCAATCTGCCAAGCGCTGCCTCGGGCTTTTGATTTCTTCGAAGACAACTTCAGGTCGGCGGAGCCCTACTTCGCGGTACTCGCCGCCATGGGGCGTACCGATCTGCTGCGCACCCATGAGGTGCCGCAGGTAAACGCGGTGTTGAGCACCATGGAAGTCCTTGACACTTAGGCCTTCTGCTTGGCCAGGTCATTGACAGAGTTGGCTTATCCACACTTCGCGGTTCCGGTGGCGGGGCATCCCCAGTTGCTGGCTTGGTGCTGTTGCGATGCCGCTTATTTCGCCACTGTGGGCCCGTGTCGAAGACAGGCTTCGACCCAATCGGTGAGGTGCCCATGAATGACATCACGATGACTGTTGTAGGCAATGTAGTCCGCGAGGTCGAATTGCGTTTTACCACTTCCGGCGATCCGGTGGCTTCATTTCGCGTGGCGACCACATCACGTCGCTTCGATCGCGCCAGTGAGCGCTGGGTGGATGGCGATACCCATTACTTCACGGTGACCTGCTGGCGGGCCATGGCCCACAACGTCTCGGAGTCGATTGAAAAGGGGATGCCCGTGGTGGTGACGGGTCGACTGCGCAGCCGTGAGGTCGAACGGCCGTGCGGGGAGCAAAAGCATGTTGTTCGCTACCACGACATCGAAGCGGTGGCCGTTGGTCCAGACCTCGCCCGCGGGGTGGCCAAGTTCAACCGCGTCAAGCGTGATGCGGTGGTCGAGAGCGAGGCGCGGGCCTTGGCCGATGCGGCAGGGGCCGAGGCCGAACTCGCTGCCGATGAAGTCGTCGACCTCCAGACCGGTGAGATCACCAAGGTGGTTGCCGCTTGATGGCCGGCCGGGCCCAGATGCTAATCCGGGCCCGGCTATTTGGGCGCGAAGCGAGCCAGTTACCAGTTCAGGGGAAATTGCTTGCATAATGTAAGCATGGTGAATATCTTGATTCGAAATGTCCACCCTGACCTGCACCTCAAACTGGTACAGGCAGCTGATGCGGCCGGCAGATCGCTGCAACAGCAGCTGCTGCTGCTGCTTGAGCAGGCCACCGCGGTGATCGCCATCGAGGATGCAATCACGAAGTGGCGACAGTTCGCGACCGATCGAAGCGCCGCCGGGGGGGTGTCGATCTCCACTGACGAGGCGCTGTCGGCACTTGCGGTTGCTCGTCGTGAGCGGGCCGACGACTTAGCAAAGGAGGTGGGGGATGAGCCTCGTCGTTGATGCATCCGTCCTAGTCACCGCAATCCTCAGCCATGATGTCGCAGCGGAGCGCCTGCGCGAGCGTCTGCGCCAAATTGCATCTTGGGTGGCCCCCCATCACATTGACCTGGAATGCATGTCCGCTTGGCGTTCGATGTTCTTGCGGGGATTGATTAGCCGCGGGGATTACACCTCGGCGACCGAATACCTAACGGACGCCCCGATCCGGCGCTATGCGACATGGGGTCTAAATGGGCGGATCCAGGAACTCGCCCCAAGTGTTTCCATTTACGACGGTGCCTACGTCGCCCTCGCAGAGATCAGCGGTTTGACTTTGCTGACCTGCGATCAACGGTTGGCTCGAGCATCTGGTCCTAGGTGCGAGTTCGAAGTGGCGTGCTAGAAGCGTCAGGAAATGGGGCCGGTAGGCTCACGAGCTATGGCTGAGTTCATCTACACCCTCTATAAGGCACGTAAGGCCCATGGCGACAAGGTCGTCCTTGACGACGTCACTTTATCCTTTCTTCCGGGGGCAAAGATCGGAGTGGTGGGCCCCAATGGCGCCGGCAAGTCATCGCTACTGAAGATCATGTCCGGCCTAGACGACGTCTCGAATGGCGAGGCAAAGCTGATGGAGGGTTTCAGCGTCGGCTTCTTGCAGCAAGAACCCAAACTCGATGAGACGAAGACGGTTTTGGAAAACGTTGAAGACGGGGTCGCGGAGACCAAGGGCATGATCAACCGGTTCAACGAGATTTCTGCTGAACTGGCGAGCCCAGATGCCGACTACGACACCCTGCTGGCCGAGATGGGTCAACTGCAGGAGGCCATCGATCACCGGGGGGCGTGGGATCTCGACGCGCAACTCGAGCAGGCGATGGATGCCCTGCGCTGCCCGCCGCCAGATGCTGATGTCAGCGTGTTGTCCGGCGGCGAGAAACGCCGGGTCGCACTATGTCAACTACTTCTGCGCCAGCCCGATCTGCTCCTGCTAGATGAGCCGACCAACCACCTGGATGCGGAAAGCGTGCAGTGGCTCGAGCAGCATTTGGAGAAATATCCAGGCACGGTGATCGCGATTACCCACGACAGGTACTTCCTCGACAACGTGGCGCAGTGGATCCTTGAACTTGACCGCGGTCGGGCCTACCCATATGAGGGCAACTACTCGACCTACCTCGATACCAAGGCGACTCGCCTGAAAGTCGAAGGGCAAAAAGACGTCAAGTTGCAAAAACGCCTGACCGATGAACTCGAGTGGGTGCGCTCGAATGCCAAGGCGCGGCAGACGAAAAGTCGCGCGCGCCTTGACAGATATGAGGAGATGGCGGCCGCTGCCGACAAGGCCCGTAAGTTTGACATGGAGGAAATCCAGATCCCGCCAGGCCCACGCCTTGGCAGCTTGGTAGTTGAGGCCAAGGGCCTGACCAAGGGCTTTGGGGATCGCCTGTTGCTTGATGATCTGTCGTTTACCTTGCCACGCAACGGTATCGTCGGTGTCATCGGCCCCAACGGGGTCGGCAAGACGACCCTCTTCAAAATGATCGTGGCAGCCACCGAGGGTGAGGTTGTCGATAAGGATGACCTACCCACTTCTGGTGATATCCGCATCGGTGACACCGTAAAGCTCTCCTACGTCGACCAGTCGCGCTCGGGCCTTGATCCGACCAAGAATGTCTGGGAGGTGGTATCGGATGGCCTGGACTGGATCAAGGTGGGCAATGTCGAGATGCCGTCTCGGGCCTATGTCTCAGTCTTTGGGTTCAAGGGCCCGGACCAGCAGAAGTCGGCCGGCGTGCTGTCGGGCGGTGAACGAAACCGGTTGAACTTGGCCCTCACCTTGAAGATGGGCGGCAACCTACTGCTCCTTGATGAGCCCACCAACGACCTCGACGTTGAGACTTTGGGGTCACTTGAGAATGCACTGCTCGAGTTCCCCGGGTGCGCGGTGATCACCTCGCATGATCGCTGGTTCCTGGATCGCATCGCAACTCACATTCTTGCCTATGAAGGTGATTCGCAGTGGTTCTGGTTCGAGGGCAACTTCGAGTCGTACGAGAAGAACAAGGTCGAGCGGCTGGGTGCGGATGCCGCCAGGCCACACCGGGCGACCTACCGCAAACTCACTAGGGGTTAGGCGTGCGGATCTTCCGAGCCAATGTCGAACGGCGCTTTTCTGACCTTGACATGTTGCAGCACGTCAGCAATGTGGTCTATAACGACTACCTGCAAGAGGGCCGGATTCGAATGATGCGGGAGTTACGCGCGGATTTTGCCGAACCTTATTTCCCGCAGGTGCTGGCCCGGCAGGAGATCAATTACCGCAAGACACTCGTGCTTGGCCCCGCGCCGCTTGTGGTGGAAGCGTGGATTGCCTCGGTGGGTCGCACCTCCTATGAAGTTGGGCTCAGAATCCTTGATGACGACGGCTCACTGGCTGCGGATGCGACGAGCGTCATGGTGTGTTTTGATCCGGTTACCCAGAAGTCAGTGCCCATACCGGCTGACTACCGAGAAGCATTGGTTGCGGCCATGGAAGGTGATTAATAAGTGTCTGGCGCTACTGCGATTTTGACCAGTGATGATGCGCGGGTTCTCGCAGCTTTCGGCCGACGGCAACTGGCTTGGGATCCGCGGCTGCCAGTGCGAATTGTCTCGACTTCGTCAGCGGTGGGGCTGTATACGGCGCCCCCCTTAAATGTGCTGGCGCTGTTTGCGGTGCCGGCGGAAATCACCGATGGCCCGATTGACCTCACGGTCACACTTGCCGCACTAGTTACCGAGTGCGATTCGATTAGCCAATTTGGTGCACCACTGCAAGTGGAGTCCTTGCGCCCGGTGGCGGTGCCGGTATCTGCGGCCATGAGCGTGACACAACTGCCGCCAGCGGATGGGTGGCAAGTGCCGATGCAGGCAATCTCCGGTGATCTCCTTGTGCATGTGGAAGCAGCGGTGGCCGAGTTCACGACCCGATCAGCCGGACAAATCCATGCTGTGCAGCAGGCGATTGCCGATGAGATCTGGGAACGTCCGACGTGGGCCGCGCTGCCGCTGCGGATGCTGCATGCTGCGCGCAGGCTTGGGATGATGTCGAATGACCAGTCCCGGGTCAGTGCCGCGACTTGCGGGGCATGGAAGCGCTTGGCGACCGCGCGCGGTCAGGTGTTTACCCGATCTAACAGCGGGCGCCCCGGTATTGGGCTGCAGGTAGTGCGCTAAGCGTTTTGCATAGACATCGCAGCGCTGCCGAGGTACTCCCACAGCATGTCCTCGAGATCTTGCGGTAGGCGCTGCTCGTGCACCGCGTGTGCCATCAACTCTAACCACCGATCGCGGGCGGCCTCGTCGATTTGGTACGGCGCATGCCGAAGGCGCAATCTCGGGTGGCCGCGCTCGTCGCTATAGGTCTGGGGTCCACCCCAGTACTGCTCGAGGAACAGCCGCAGCCGGCGCGCGGCCTCTGTTAGATCAGCATCTGGGTACATCGGGCGCAAGATCGGATCGACCGCGACGCGGCGATAGAAATTCGCGACCAGTTCGGTGAAGAAGGCGCTGCCACCCAAAGCCTCATATGGGGTTGGAGCTTGGTTTGCGAGCAAGTTTTCACCGGGGCTCACGAAGTTGTCACCGCCCTGACCGGTATTGAGGTTTGCGGTGCTGCTTGACTAGATTCCGGGCCACCGCGTTCGGCTTGTTCAATAATGTGCCGGGCCATTGGCGGAAATACTATCGCGTGAAACGGCGCGATCGAATACCAATAAATGTGCCCGATCAGACTCTTCGGCCAGTACACCGCACGTTGGCGCAGGATGAGCCCACCGGCTGGGTCCTCGCGGACGGTGAACTCCAGCCAGGCCCGCCCGGGCATCTTCATCTCGGCCCGCAGGCGCAGTAACTTCGGGGGGATGCGCTCTTCAACGCGCCAAAAATCCACGGCGTCACCGACCATTAACGTGTCGGGGTTGCGGCGGCCACGGCGTAGCCCAACCCCACCGATCAGCCGATCAAAGTTACCGCGGATCTGCCACAGCAGGCGCGCCGAGTACCAACCGTGCACCCCGCCGATGCGATCAAGGGCCGCCCAGAGGGCTTCGGGTGAGGCTTGGGTTCGCAATTCGCGCACGTCGGTGTGGAGTGAACCGCCCGCCCACTCCGGGTCACTTGGCAATGGGTCACTTGATCGGCCGGGGGTGGATGCGCCGGACCACCGGGTAGCCACCTGGGCGTCACGGATTCGAGTGAGTGCGCGTGCGACGGCGTCCTCGAAGGTCAATAGTCCATCCGGTGGATCTGGGATGAATTGCGCGATGTCGTGGTCTCGGCACACTGATGGATGTCGCAGGGACCGAACCAGCGGTTTGGCAATCGCCTTGGGTACCGGGGTGACGATATTGACCCAGTGGCTCGACAGGCGTGGGGAGAGCAAATTGATCGGCAGGATGATGCGTGCGGGCAACCCGGCCACGGCGGCGTAGCGCTGCATCATGTCCTGAAAAGTCATCACACCTGGGCCGCCGATATCAAATATGCGGCTGACCTCTGGTGGTAGTTCGGCGCCGAGAACGAGGTAACGCAGCACATCGCGAATCGCAATCGGTTGTGTTTTCATTCGCACCCAACGAGGTGCGATCATCGCGGGCAAGCGCTCGGTCAGGTAGCGCAGCATTTCGAATGAGGCCGACCCCGAGCCGATGATGACGGCTGCGCGGAACTCGATAGTTGGCACCCCGGAGGCTCGCAACACTTCCCCAACAAGTACCCGAGAGCGCATATGCGGTGTCATCTTGTCATTAGCGATCGCCGGAGCAAGGCCGCCGAGATAAATGATTCGACTGACTTTTTGCTCGGCGCAGGCGGCGGCGAAAATCTGGGCCATTGACTGTTCGGCGGCTTCTAGTTCGTGACCCTCTTGGAGTGAGTGCAGTAGGTAGTAAGCGACATCGATATCGGCCAGCGCGGCGGTGACCGCAGCCTGGTCGCCGGCATCACCGACGCTGATCTCGACCTGATTGGCCCAGGGGATATCCCGGAGTTTTTCCGGCGATCGGGCGAGGACTCGAACTTGGTACCCGGCCTTGAGTAATTCGCGAACCAACCTGCCGCCGACATAGCCGGTGGCACCGGTTACCAAGCAACGCTTCTTCATGGTTCCATTCTGGGGGTTGTCGGGCCGGTCGGCATGTTGGGCAGGGGGCGGACGAGCACCGGGATCACGATGCCGGCACGATCAAACGCCAACTTCAAGCGCTCCCGGATGGCGCGCGCTAGGGGCACCTGCTGCTCTGGCACCGCCTTCGCGGTGACCCGCAGAAAAACGGCATCCCCGCTCATCGACTCGACCCCGGCGAACATGGGCTTACCGAGCAGCATGTCGTCATAAGTTGGGTCCTCGTCCATATCGATCGCGACGTTCTCGATGATGTCGCGCACCTTGTCGAGGTCGGCGTTGTATGCGACGGGGATATCGACCACCGCAAGGGTCCAACCCTGGGACTTATTGGCCACGCGCAGGATTTCGCCATTTCGCACGTACCAGACGATGCCCGACAGGTCACGCAGCCTGGTGTAGCGGAGCGCCACCTCCTCGACGGTGCCGATGGCCGGCCCGAGATCGACCACGTCACCGACTCCGAATTGGTCCTCGATTATCAAGAAGATGCCGGACAGGTAATCCTTAACGAGAGTTTGGGCACCGAATCCAAGGGCGACGCCGATGACTCCGGCGCTCGCGAGCAATGGGGCGATATCGACGCCTAGAAGAGGTAGTGCAGTCAGCAAGGCGATCACCCAGACCGAGATGCTCACCACACTGGTTAGCAGGGAGCCGATGGCGGCGGCCCGCTGCTCGGTGCGTTGGTTGAGCAGGACGTCACTTAACTCCGCGGTGCGCATGGTTCGCCGGCTATCTTCGAGGCGCTCCCGGCGGGCCCGCTCGGTGGTTTGGCGGACGATGCGGCGAATTGTCCAGAGCAGCACGATTTGCGCGATCAGCGCAACCACAAAAATACTGACGAACTGCAGTGGCACGCCGATGATCCAATCCCGGGCCGACTCCCACCAAGATTGCTCCTTGGCCAAGATCACCAGCGCTGAGGGCATCAGTTGAGCCCGGTCCACTTGGCGAGAAATGCCAGGGTGTCAGCGGACTCCTCGACCGCCTTGGAAATAGATCTGGCGCCGTGCCCAACATCACCCTCGGTGCGCAGCAGGATAGGCCGGGCACCGCTGGTCGCAAATTGGGTGGCGGCGCACATCTTGCGGCCGTGCATTGGGTCGGTTCGGGTGTCATTGTCGAACACGGCGAACATGGTTGCCGGGTAGTCGGTGCCCTTAGTGACCCGGTGATAGGGCGAGTAGTTGATGAGCCAGCCGAACTGCTCGGCATCCTCTGGGTCGCCGTACTCGACGGTCCACGTTGGGCCCAACTCCGAAGTGGTGTAGCGGATCATGTCGAGAAGTGGCGCGACGCAGACGACCGCGTTGAATAAGTCCGGACGCTGGGTCAGCGCCGCGCCCACGAGCAGGCCGCCGTTCGAGCCGCCGTAGATGCCAAGCTGCGCCGGTGTGGTCCAGCCCTCGGCGCTCAGGTACTCAGCGGCCGCATGGAAGTCATCGAAGACGTTCTGCTTGAGGCCGAGCATGCCGGCGCGATGCCAGTCCTCGCCCTCCTCGCCACCGCCACGCAGGTTCGCGATGGCCCAGACGCCACCGGCTTCAACCCAGGACAAGATCGCAGCGGAGTAGCCCGGTGCCATCGGAATACCGAATCCGCCGTAGCCATAGAGCACCGTGGGTTTTGGCTGGCTTGGCTGGTCGGACCCCGACAGGATGAACATCCGCACTTTGGTGCCGTCCTTGGAGCGATAAATCACTTGCTGGGAGTAAACCTTCGGGACATCCACCTTGCCCGGTGGCACCGCGTGGATTGCCGATGCCTTGGTACGCGCATCGAATGAATAGATGACCGGCACGGTGGTGTGATCTGAGTACACGTACCAGGCGACCGGCCCGCCATCAATATGCTCCACCGGCCCGCCAATAGTGCCGACGCCGGGCAGTGCTACCTGCTCGATGAACTCGCCATCGCCCCCGCGATGCAAGGACATCTCCGAGACCCCGTGTCGGGTCTTGACGACCAGCATGAGGTCCTCGGTTAGGTCTGGTCCGTCGAGGATGGCGGTGCCGTCAAGTACCGCGTCATCATCCTCGGGCACGAGGTCGCGCCAATTCTCGAAGCTGAGAGCATCTGGTGTGGTCACCGCCATGCGCCCACGGGGTGCCCCGCGGTCGGTGTTTACAAATACCCTGCCGTCACGACCAAATGTCAGTGAGGTTTGCGCATCGACATCACCTTGGATCAACTTGAAGGTGGGCGCCGCCTTATCGCAGGCATGAAGGTCCGCGAGCCAAAGGTCATTGCGCGGCTCGGTGCCCTCGGCGGCCGATACCTGCAGCCAGCGGCCGTCCCGGCTCACCTCAACCCCGTAGTAATTCGTCATGGTCATCCCGGCACCGAAAACCATCACATCGTCTGTCGTTGGCGTGCCGACAGTATGCAAATAGACACGGCGGTGGAAGTTGCGCTCGGATTCAGGCAGCAATTCCGGGGCGATGCGGCGCACGTAATAAAATGCTTTGCCACCAACTAGCCAGGCAATGGGGGAGAAGCGGCAGCGGTCAATTGGTCCATCGATTTGCGTACCGGTGGTCAAGTCCATGACATAAACGGCGGACTCCTCGGTACCGCCCTCGGACAGTTGGTAGGCGAGCAGGTCGCCTTCCTTGGAGGGTTGCCAGGAATCCAGGGTCGTCAATCCCTCGGGGTCAAGGGCCATCGGGTCGATCAGCACCTGCTCAGCGCCGCCGGCCGTGACGCAGTACAAAACGGCGAACTGCTGGCCTGGATCGCGGCGCATGAAGAAGGCACGATCACCGCGCCAATACGTCGGGGAGATGCTGCCGGCACCGAGTAGTTGATCCACTCGATCGACAAACCGATCCCGGTTTTGCCAACTGGCCCGCTCGGCGGCCATTAATTCACCCTGCGCGCTGGCCCAGGTGCGGGTGCGCTCATCGGCCGGATCCTCGAGCCAGCGATAGGGGTCGGGGACCGCCGTACCGTGTAATTCCTCGACGAGATCCAGACGTGGGGTTAGCGGATAGTTGGTCACGGTATCCACCCTAGGCTTGCCCCTATGAGCGTGCTGCACGACCTCACCGCCGTGGAGCAGGCCCAAGGCATCGCGGCCCGCGAGATCTCCTCGGTTGAACTCACCGAGCACTACCTAGCCCGCACCCAGGACCACAATGCAAAATTAGGCTCCTTTATTACCGTTACCCCCGAACTGGCCTTGCAGCAAGCGCGCGTGGCTGACGAGATTGTCGCCCGAACCACAGATCATCGTGAACTGTCGGTTTTGCACGGTGTGGTGGTGCCGGTGAAGGATTTGAATTTCGTTCCCGGGGTGCACTGCAGCTTTGGGTCCAAAGTGTTCGGTTTCACCCCACCAATTGATGACTACGTCGTCACGCGGTTAAGGCAGGGCAACACGGTGATGACGGGCAAGACGAACACTCCGGAGTTCGGACTGGCCTGCTACACCGAGAATCAGGTAACAAATCCAGCACGCAACCCGTGGGATCTCGCCTACTCGGCGGGTGGGTCCAGTGGGGGCGCGGCCGCCGCGGTTGCTGCTGGGTTGGCGCCGGTGGCCCAGGGCTCCGACGGCGGCGGTTCGATTCGCATCCCGGCAAGTGTGTGTGGCCTGGTGGGGCTGAAGACATCGCGGGGGCGAATTTCAAATGGTCCGATACGCGATGGTGTCGGGGACCTTGGGGTCAACGGGCCGTTGGCCCGCACCGTGGCCGATGCCGCGGCGCTCCTGGATGTGATGTCCGGGCACTTCGACGACGATCCGTTCGTAGCACCCCCACTTGATGCGGGTGAAACATTTCTCGCAGCAGCGCGGCGTGATCCGGCGAAGTTGCGCATCGGTCGCTACTGCACCCCGGTGATCACCGACTGCGGCGTCGATGCCGAATGCATGGCAGCCTATGAGCACGCGAGTGCCTTGCTGATCGAACTCGGCCACGAGGTAGATGACGTACCCGCGCCCTTCACGGCGGACTTAGTCGGCGCCTTCGAGACGGTCTGGAGTTCCTTGGCCTTGCTTACCCCGGTGCCGCCCGAGCAGGAGTCAGAGTTGATGCCGTTGTCGCAGTGGCTGCGGGCGCGCGGCCGCGAGGTAACGGGCGGCGAGTTGGCGAGCGCCGCGTGGGCCTTGCGTAATGCGTCGCGGATAGCTATTAACGCCCATCGCGACTATGACGTGATTTTGACCCCCGCACTGGCCCAGACCCCGCGCCTAGTTGGCCAGTTGCTAAATGAAGCTGAGCCGGCGGCTGACTTCGAGGCCCAGAAGCGCTTTACGCCATTCACCGCGCCCTACAACATGACCGGGCAGCCGGCAATAAGTGTGCCGCTGCACTGGACGGAGGTGAGCATGCCGATCGGGGTGCAGCTGGTGGGGCGGCCATTTGCGGAAGTGACGATCTTGAGCCTTGCCGGGCAATTGGAGCGGGCCCAGCCATGGGCGCACCGGCATCCGGTGCTGTGGTGAGCGGGTCGGAATTCAAAGCGGTTGATGAGGGCCTAGCGCGCCTAGCGGCAGCACATGGGGTAGCGATCGAGTACCGGGATCAGGTCGGCAGTCGGGTGTTGGTCAGTGCCACCACGGTCGAGGCGGTACTGCGATCACAAGGTGTCGACCTCAGCGGCCCCGATGCCATTGCGAGGGAGCTCGAAGCGATTCGGCTTCGCGATTGGCGCCGCATGCTCCCGCCGGTGTTCATCGCCCGCGAAGGTGAGCAGCGTCGACTTTGGGTGCATGTGACCCACGGCCAGCAGGTGCGCGTTCAGGTCGATCTGGAATCCGGTGCGCGAGTTGATCTGGAACAACTGGACTGGTATGTCGAGCCTTTTGCCTTAGGTGACCGGTTCATCGGGGAGGCGAGTTTTGCGATCCCACCCGACCTGCCCCTTGGCTGGCATACCGTCACCGCGGTCGGCGAGGACGAAACTGCGACCATGCCGTTGGTGATGACCCCGCGCCGACTCGATGCGGCAAAAATCACCGGTGATCGGCAGTGGGGCTTCATGACCCAGTTGTACGCAACCCGATCCCGGGGTTCCTGGGGCCTTGGTGATCTACATGATGCAGGTGCGCTCGCGGCTTGGAGTGGCAGCGAACTCGGTGCGGGCTTCTTGTTGATCAACCCGGTGCATGCGGCGGCACCGACACCGCCGATGGCTCCATCGCCTTATCTTCCGGTAACCAGGAGATTTACGAATCCGATCTATCTGCGCATCGAGGACATCCCGGAGTTCGAAGAGGTGGCGGCGCCGGTGCGCGACCGTATTACCGAGTTGGCGGAGCAGATCCAGCGGCGAAATCTCACCGATGAGTTGCTGGACCGCGACGCGGTATGGGCGGCAAAGAAGGTGGTGCTTGAAGTCATCTTCGCTGCTGGCAGAACTCCAGTGCGCGATCGGCAATTTAGCGAGTACCGAGAGCTCGAGGGTCAGGGACTCTTGGATTTCGCCACTTGGTGTGCACTGACCGAGACCCTTGGTGCGGCAGCCGGCAGTTGGCCGATTGAATTCTCGCGCCGTGATTCGCAGGCCGTTGCGAGGTTTCGCGAAGCCAATGCGCAGTTACTTGATTTCCATTGCTGGCTGCAGTGGCAGATGGATCAGCAACTCGAAGCCCTGCAGGCAATCGCTATCGAAGCGGGGATGGCAATAGGGCTGATGCAGGATCTGGCCGTCGGCGTGCACCCCGAGGGCGCCGACGCTTGGTCCTTGCAGGACGTGCAGGCCCACGGGGTAAGTGTTGGCGCACCACCGGATATGTACAACCAGGTAGGGCAAGACTGGTCGCAACCACCGTGGTTGCCCGCAGCCCTCGCCGAAGCGGGGTACCTCCCCTACCGGGATATGTTGCGGACGGTGTTGCGCCATGCCGGTGGCCTTCGGATCGATCATGTGCTGGGTCTTTTCCGGCTTTGGTTGGTCCCGGCGGGGCAATCGCCGGCTGCGGGCACCTTCGTCAAGCTCGACCATGATGCGATGCTCGGGATTTTGTGCCTTGAGGCCCAGCGCGCGGGCGCACTGGTTGTCGGCGAGGATCTTGGGACGGTTGAGAGTTGGGTGCAAGAAGCCCTCGCTGATCGTGGCATCATCGGCACCAGCATTTTGTGGTTTGAGGCCAATCCCGATGGCAGCGTCAAGCCACCGCGCGATTGGCGGCGCGAGGTGCTGGCGAGTGTCTCGGTCCATGACCTACCGCCAACCGCAGGGTTCTTGCGCGATGAACATGTGCGGATCCGCGCCGAACTCGGCCTTCTGACCCGCCCGGTCGAAGAGGAACGGGCCGCCGCCGCCAAAGAGCGCGACTCCTGGGCCAGGTTGCTGACCGCGGATGGCTACCTGGCACCCGACGTTGACCTCGGTACCGATGCTGGACTTGAAGATTTCGTGGTGGCCCTGCATCGGGCGGTGGCCGCCGCGCCGGCGCGACTTATCGGGGTTTCGCTACCCGATGTCTTCGGGGATCGCCGGGCCCAAAACCAACCCGGAACCGACCAGGAATACCCCAATTGGCGATTGCCGATGACCGATGGCGCTGGCGCTGCGGTGCTCTTGGCGGACTTGTACGCCAAGCCCGAATTGTTGATGAGGTTGGTCGGTGCCGTCCGGGGGGAGCAGCGAAATGGTGAGCGTCTAGGGTTGATGCTGTGAGTTCACTCCAAGCGATTCTGCTCTTCGCGGGTATCCCATTAGCCCTTGCTGCGTTCTTCGCGGTTGCGGTTTCAGCCGGTGGCTGGACGCGTCGTTCGAGCCTTGATGTATCAAGTGTGCCCGGGGCTGCGCTGTTCATTTCCAGTGCCGCGACCGTGCCGGATCCGGCGCGGGTACCCGATGCCATCGACATGGTTTCCAAGTCATATGTGGGGGGTGGGGCAAGTGACCGTTGGTGAGGGCGTCAACCGTGGCGACCGCGACAAGATCCAGCGGGCCCTTGATCTGGCCCGGGAGATTTCCGGGCTCTGCTTCGCGGTTTATCTCGGCGACCTACCCAATGGGCGCGAGTCGGCCATGGCCGCACATGCGAGGTTGACCGATCCTGAGAGCGCAGTGCTGGTTGCCGTTGATCCGAATAGCCGAATCATCGAGGTCATCACCGGCACCACCGCCGCGTACCTACTTGATAACCGATCATGTGAACTCGGGGCATTTACCATGCGCTCTTCATTCCAAGCCGGTGATCTAGCCGGCGGGATCCGCGATGGCCTGCTGCTGCTCGCCGAGCATGCGCGGGCACCCAAGGTGCTGCACCTCAACGATCCGGCTTAACCCGCCCACCTAGCTAGCCCCGCCCAAGCCAACCGCCCAAGCCAACCGCCAAGTTGGTGTTATGGTGATTTTGGTCAGTGGAGTTGGAGGATGTATCGGTGCTCAAAGTTTTTTAGCGGCGCTTAACCCGGCTGTGACTGATGCGGAAGCTCGGGAACGTTTTCTTGCTGACCCCAAAGCAGTACTGGCAGCTTCGGGGCTGGATCTGCCGGAGTGGTTCACAGTCAGTGCACGTGAAGGTGATGCAGCCGAACTCACCATCACCCTGCCGGCCCCACTCGACCCTGATGCTGACCTCAGCGAGGAACAACTTGCCGGTGTATCTGGCGGATAATGTGGTGCTCCTGAGGGTGCGTGTATCCATCGGTAGCCGGTAGGTGAGTGGGCGGGTGTTCACTGAGGTGGGTGCACCGGCGAGGCTTCGTGATGGGATGCGGTGAACCGTTAGGGCTTTCTTGCCGCTTCCTTATTTGTGAAGGAAGATGGTTTCTATGCCAAAGAGATATCCGAAAGACCAGCGGGATCGTGCGGTGCGCATGGTTCTTGATCGGCTTGATGAATACCCGTCGTTGTTTGCGGTGTGCGAATCTCTAGCCCCGAAACTTGGGGTCGGTTCTGAGTCGCTGCGACGGTGGACGTTGCAGGTTCAGATTGATTCTGGGCAGCGCTCGGGAGCTACGAGTGATGAAGTGGTGGAGATTAAGGCCCTGAAAAATAAGGTCCGTGATCTGGAAGAAGCCAATGAGATCCTTCGACAGGCATCGATTTTCTTCGCGAGGGAACTCGACCCTCGCCACCGTTAATCTGTCAATTCATTGACGGAATGAGAGCCCAAGGGTTTACCGGTCTAGTCGGTCTGCGCGGTCGCGGGTGAGCAGGGCTGCCAGGTCGCCCCACGAACCTACCGATCATGGAAACGCCGTCAACCGTCCCTACGAACCATCACCGACGCTCACGTGACCAATGCCATGTTGGACACGGTTGGTACGCCGGAAGGCCTTTATGGCCGGAGGAAAATGACAGTTCACTTGCAACGGCAAGGAGCCGATGTCAGTGTGGGAACAGTGCACCGACTGATGGGTGATGAAGGCTTAACCGGTGCGGTTAGAGGCCGAAGCCACCGAACCACTATCCCTGCCAAGGACGGTGTTCGGGCCGGTGACCTGGTGAACCGGAACTTCACTGCCCCAGCACCGAACCGGGTCTGGGCCGCGGACTTCACGTACTGCCGCACCTGGTCTGGGTTCGTGCATGTCGCTTTCATCATTGACGTTTTCTCCCGCTTCATCGTCGGCTGGCACGTGATGACTACCCGTCCCGTTGAACTGGTGACGGCACCGTTGCGCATGGCTTTGTGGCAACGTAGGCGACACGGATACGTCATTAACGATGGTGAGCTACTCCATCACTCGGATGCAGGATCTCACTATTTAGCCTTCCGATTCAGCGACGAACTGATACTGGAAGGGATCCTTGCCTCCGTGGGTAGCGTGGGGGACGCGTATGACAATGCCCTGGCCGAATCGACAATCGGCTTGTTTAAGACCGAGGCAATGTCGAAGAACAATCCTTTCCATGTCGGCCCGTTCAAGACGATCGCGGACGTGGAATACGCCACCGCTGGATGGGTCGACTGGTACAACAACCGCAGGCTCCACACCTCAATCGGGAACATCCCACCAGCCGAATTCGAAGTCAACTACTACGCTGCAACCCTGACACCCCAACCGGCGATGTCACACACATGAAGCCGGCACGAAAAACCTAACGGTTCGAGCATTCTATTGCAGTCACCACAATGGAACCGCGTGCCCTGAAACTGCTCCACGTTGTAGGCCCGGTAGCTGCCACACGTACACGGAAGGATTGGTCTAGCCATCTTGTCCTCCCTCTCTAGGGAATTTCAGATATTATCGGCCCTCGCCGCCGGTGTCTAGGTAGGGACGAGCCTGACTGAAAATGCCCGCGAAATGCTCTCCGTGTCTCATGTCGGAATGCCCGCGTCGCGGTGAGATGCGCGAGCCTGTGGGAATCCATAATTTCTGCAGATCTGCCATAAGTCCCGCTCATCTGGTAACGCAGTTCCGCGACTCCAGCAACCAGTTCATTGTTCCCGAAGACTTTTGTTACGACTACGAACTGGTCCATGAGTCGAAAGCCAGTGCCTCCACCACTTCATCGTCGAATTCATCGTCGGACTTCTCGGCAATGAGAGCATCGCGAAGAACGGTCAGCGCCGAAATCCGATTCTTGATCATGCTCGGTGGCACGTTGATGTCGCTGCAGATCAACCACTGGCCAGCTTGAAGAAAGGACGTGGCGGGAAGCGCGAACTACCCGACCCAGTTGCTGGCGGCCTTAGCAAAAGACATGGAATATGTCGCGCGCAAGGGCGTGGCGGGGAACGTCGACTGCCCGACCAAGGTGCTGGCTGTCCTAGCCACCGACATGAACAGGGACGTGCGCTCGGGTGTGGCGGGGAACGTCGACTGCCCGACCAAGGTGCTGGCTGTCCTTGCCACCGACAAGAATAAGGACGTGCGCGAGTACGTAGCGCAGAACGTGAACTGCCCGGTCGAGTTGCTGTTGGCGCTAGCCACCGACAAGAATAAGGACGTGCGCGGCGACGTGGCGCGGAAAGTTAACTGCCCGATCGCGGTGCTGGTGGCCGTTGTTGAGGCGTCGCCGGATGATGTTTTGGTGGCTTCGGATCCCGATACGGGTGAGTACCTGCTGGCGTTACTGGTCAAGTCCAAGAACGGGAAGGTCCGTGCGGCGCTGGCCCGTTGCCGGTATGAGCCGGCGCTGCCAGTTCTGGCCCAGGACAAGGTCCTTACCGTGCGGGTAGCGGTCGCGAAGCAACCACAGACCCCGCTGGATGTGCTCAAGGTTTTAGCGGCCGACGCTGATGTGGAGGTGCGTAAAGCTGTGCTCGCTAACCCTTCAGCCACCGATGAGGGCGGCGATCGCTACCCGCACGGCCGCTGCCTTGTCCCCAGCTAGGGACACAAACACCTCAATAGGGGTTTTCACGTTGCCCGCCACACCTGGCGCAGGTCCTTATCCATTTCCGCACTCTGCGGCTAAATGGGCTTCGAGGTCACATCCCTAATCGTCATCGTCATCGCATGATGTTCCCGCCAGCACCGCTGGCGATCAAACCCGAAACCCCGTTGATAGCACAGTCCCCACGGAGTCATGGCAGGGTTTGGCATTTGGCACTTAAGCTCACCAGCCGACGCTTGCTGACCCTCCACTGCCTCGTGCCTTAAGTCGGCGACCGAATTCATTAATCTCGGTCATCGCCTGCGTTTCTGCTCCCTTGGCGTAGCTCACCGGGGACGTGATCGTGACATCGACACTCGATCCGTCGCGGGTACTCATGATGATCGCCTCAAACCTGCTAAAGCCTGCCATCATCGACGGCTTGTTCAGCCGCCCAGAAATCGACCCCTTGGCCTTGTCGACCTGCGTTACTTTTCCCATCTCGTTGACCACTGCGATTACATGCTCAGCTAGCTCTGCTGCGCTACCGCTGTATTCGAAATCGCTCTGTGCCCAAGGTTTATCCATGTTGACCCCCTCATCCTTTTGATTTCCCAACCTTACCAATTGACACTTGACGAGGGGGGGGGGGGGAATGCCAGTGGCGAGCCCTGCTTTCTTCCAAGCCTTGAGCCGATGCCTGTCGCGCCAGAAGATGCGGAATCGGTCATATTCAAGGCCTGACCCTTTTGCGCTGGAGAAATTAGTGCGGAGGCAAACAAGTGCAAGCATTGTGGGGAGTTCCTCTGGGCGTACGCCACCATTGCTTCCTGAATATGGGGACCGCATGGCTAGCCTCTTGCCTGTCAGGCTGCTCAAGTTTTCGGAGGCCTCGGTTGCCGCGCACAAGCCGCATTCTCCTGCGATGACGGCGAAACCACGACCAGTCGCAAGGGGCTAAATTGGATTTAGTGATATCGGGACGGAATCTTGGGACTCACTCGGTGTTTGCGTAGTACATTAGGGAATAGGAAAGTGGGGAGAGGAGCTGTTGTGGATGATAAATCGGCAGGTTGGTACCCGGATTCTAATTTGCCCGGCACTGAGCGTTGGTGGGATGGTAGTAACTGGACGGGGCAGACCCGGCCATCAGCCCCTCAATCGCCAGCACCGAAAGAATCCCCCGGCCCCACGGTTCAGCAGCCACCTAGTTTGGCTCCCGTGCCAGGCAGCGACTCAATGTCAACTGAGCTGGGCGCATCGCAGGTAGCTGGCTCCGGCAAGAGTCCGAGTGTGGTCGTCTGGGCATTTGTGCTTTCAATTCTGGGCTTTTGCGGCATTACCGCCATCGTTGGCCTGGTCCTCGGCATAATTGGCCGCGGTAAAGCTAAGACTGCTGGCAGTGGTGTGGGCCTGGCAACAGCATCAATCGTCATTAGTTGTCTGTGGCTTTTGTTTGCGGGATTCGTTACCGTCGTGGGCTTCAATGCGGATCCGGCACAGGAAGGACCAGCGCAGGCGAGTTCTATTTCAGTCCCGACTGATGCTGCCAGCAGCACTGCAGCCCCGAGCGGGTCGCCGACCCCTAGCGGTATCACTTATCAGGTCCTACTTGCGGGCAAATCACTAACTAATCCCAAAATCTGCAAAAAATATGAATCTGATCTAGACACTTTTTCCGAGAAGACGAGCAAGTTGATTACGAGCGCGAGAAATGCAGTAAAAGGTCCCTACGTCGCCCAAGATTACGTGGCTGAAGCTGAATGGTTGTGGACAGATATGTTAATCAAACTTTCTGATGCCATGAATGAAGACGCAACCGCGGCGCTCGATGCCCAGACAGGCGGATCGAGCAGTAAGTTGTCATCTATTGAATTTTACCTCGCTGACAGCATCGACGAATGCGGGCTGGCAAACAAGTGGGCCGTGGCTAAGGACCAGGCGGTGACGGCTAATGATCTGGCGGGGAGGATTCAGACACAGGCTGATAGCGCCCCTTGGTATCCAAAGGGGTATGTGGAGAGGGAGCCGGGTTTGGCTTACAAGTGGGTGGAGAATCCCGATTCAGACTGCTATTACTGCAGCTATTGGCAAATGGACGTAATCGCACGTGACGGCTGCCCGAATGGGCTTTACGCTGAGATTAACATTGAAAACTCCAGTGGCACTGTTATCGACTGGACTAACGACCGAATCCCAAGCCTTTCCCAAGGGGATAAGGCCCGTCTGACTTTTGAAACTTATAATGATGCATCTGACTCTGCCTCAGTTACTGAGCTTAGTTGTAGTTAACTGCGCTGACTCGCTTTGGTGATGAGCCGAGTCTGGCGGCGGGGATGGGCTGATGCCGATCAGTCTGAGTAGTGGTTAGTGCGAATGCCCACCACGACCTCAAGGACTCGGTGTCACTCGCCCAATGTGCACCGTAGCCGGGCATAAGAGGAAACAACCGCCTTTAGTTCGTGCTCCTTTCGTGGGCCCTCAATGCGGCATGCGATCGGGCGCCGCAATGACCTACCGAACTGTGGACTGATTTGGCCCTTGGACCAGCTCTCGGCTAAGAAAGGGTGAAAATAGAACCATCTCGGAGTCTTTCAAGGCCCAATCCCGCCATCTGGGAGATGCCCAAGTCGGGTGATGGACGGATCGTTCGCGCCGTCAGAAGTACGTACGGGCGGACAGGCAAAAATTCAGTAACGGTAACCAAATCTAGGGTGTCAGTTAGACAAACGAGAGGCAAAAATAAGGGCGAATTGGTCATTTTACCCTCGGGGGGGGGTGCGTCTGAGAATCTCCGCTTTTCAAGCAAACGAGTTCACCAATGACTAGGCTGATTGATGGGGGGGATCTATGTCACGACCTAAGCTCACTAAGTTGCCGATTTATTTCGCGGTCGCGGCGATCGGTCTTTCCTTCGCACTTGCGGTGGTCATTTTCCCTAAATTCAGCACCGACGCCATGCTTCCGTATGCGATCGTGGGATATGTATTGACCCCGTTCATCGCAGCTGCGGCTTTGGTATGGGCACGGGGTCTGGATTTGAAACTTCAGGCGAACCCTCTTTATTTCCGAATTGATGGGCGTCGGCAGATAAGACATCTAGGAATCATTGTTGCAGTTTCATTCGTCCCAGCGATTTTCCACATTTGGTATATAGCAGGTTTCGTAGGTTCGAGCATGGCATGACACTTCGTGTAAATCTAACTATAGGCGTAGCCATTGGGGCACTGTGCGCCTCAGCACTTTTGACTCCAGTATCGGCCGAGGAAGTGCCACAGACAAATCAGTTGAGCGACGCTGGACAACGGGCAATGAATGAAATAGGCGCTTGCTTGAGTGATCCGGAATCGCGCTTAAATGTGCTTTATGTATTGGATGCATCCAGTTCGCTAAAAGAAGACACCGACCCGCAGCGCCTTAGAGGCAAGATCCTTGCCCAAGCGCTGAAGCAGCTGTCCACCGTGTCGAAGGATCGTGAAGTGAATTTTGCGGTCTCCTCCTTTGACACCGTATACACGGAGCGACGGCCTTGGGAGAAGTTAACAATCAGCAATGTCAATGCTGCGGTCGATTGGGCAAACGATCAATACTCGTGGTGGGGTGAGGGGCTAGCCACCGACTGGGAGGCTGCTTTGAGGGGCGGCGATGAGACCATGCGGGCGTCCCCAAACTTCGCAGCGAATTCAACCTGCAAAATGCTAGTTTGGCTTACCGACGGCGGGATCAACGCCGGTGGGCCAACAGACGTTACTAGCAACACCAAGGCGATGGAGCAGATTTGCGCGACAAATCCAGCTAATGGTGAGAACGTAAATTCACCTGCCATCGTCAATGGTCTGAGGTCTTCCCAAATTCATCTAATTGGGGTGCTGTTGCAAAGCGACGAGTTTTTGCAATCCTTACAAGAACGCGGTGACATTGAAGGGTTTGAAAGAGAGAAATCAAAGTTCTCATATGTGCGTCCTATAGTTGAGGGCTCGGGGAAAGTGGACAGTTCCTTTTTCTCTGGTAGTAATGATCAGTCCTTCGACTATTCTTGCGGTGCGTCTCCGATCCCCGAAGGCCAAGCATCAGGTGCTTTACTGATTGGCGATAGTCCTATTTCGCTCGCTTATCAGTTCGCGGCACTTGGCAGCCGGATTAGAGGCGGTAGGCCGGTCGAGGTTGGCACCACATTTCCAGCCAAGTTTGAAGTGGAACGTGGCATTAACGGACTAAGTATCCAACTTGCAGGACAAGAGTGGAGAGTCACGGATCCAACCGGTCAGGCAATTGCGGGTAGCGGAATCGAGAATCCCCCAGGCACCGAAGTTTCTCAACAGGGCGACTTGATCAGCGCGACAATTGAGGGACCAAAGGTGACTCCAGGTACTTGGACCATCGAAATAAATGACCCGAAGGCACCAGCGCAAGTTTTCGGTTACGCCCTAATTGATGGGTTCATCGAAGTACCTGAAACACCACGCCTAGGTGAAACTTCGTCCTTTGAGTTAGTGATCAAGGATCAAGTGACAAACCAGACGGTGACGAGGTCCGACTACCAAGCCGGGGCGCCGGAAGTACTCATTGGGCTGCAGGGGAAACCAGGGACGTCAATAGAGTGTGTGCCAGACGCAACGCGAGTCAGCTACATATGCGAGTGGACTCCGAACTTCGTCGGTTCCTCTGGACTAAGCGCCAAGCTTGATGTCTCAACAATCGGTGGATCCCCGGTCTACACATACGTGGATAATTTGTCGATCTCAGTTGCTCCCAGCGCGGAGTATCCGCGTGTGGACCCGGATCAGATTGCGCTCACGTCGATGCTTGGTCGAAAAGGGGAGGCCACAGGCAATATTGTCTTAAGGGGTCCAGAAGTGGGTTCCGGGCAGGTTTGCTTCCCAGAAGAGGGAGCTTTCACGATCAACAGTGATGTTGTTGATCGCGCAGAAAGTTACTTGATTACCGGGCCAGCGTGGAGTACTTGCATCGACCTTGCGCAGGCTGAAACCAAGGAAGTAGCGATCAGGATATCTAATCCCGTCGCGGCTAGTGGATCGGTTGCGGCTGCGCTCGAATTGACTCTCACCTCGAGCCAGTCAGAGGCCAGCCAACAGCAGCAAGTGACATTGAACTTCGACACAATTCGAGATTCGTCTCCGCCTTGGTGGTTGCTCTTATTGCTATTCCTAATCGGGTTCCTAGTCCCAGTTCTACTTTTGTACGCTCAAGCCTTTGCGGCGAGTAAATTGTCAGTCAAAGGCCTGCAGATGGCGACCGTCCCTGTGCTCTTGACATTCGCCGGCGATGTAGTGCAAGTAAGCAGACAGCAACCACCAGGGCACACACTGTTTGACCTCAATGATTGGCAGTACTTGCCAGCATCCATGGACAGGCCGAGAACCTTTACTGCTGGTGACGGCGTTATTGTTGCTGCGCAAGTGCCACGGAATCCCATGGGCCCGATCGCAGCAATCGCGGAGGCGCCAGCCGGCAAGCGCATTATTTCGTCTGAGGGCATGCGAGTTGGCGGTGGCAAGGAGATCGGCCGAGTGGGCCGGATGGGATTAATGCCGGCCAATCAGTGGTTCGTCGTTGCCAGCGTTGATGATCTACAGGGAGCCGGTGACCCGGTGCCAGCCGTGCTAGTCGGTTTCGCTAGCCCCACATCTGGTGACCTTTCGGAGACAAGTAGTCGAATGTCATCGGCGGCCGCTGACCTGCAAGCACAAAGTGGGTGGTTAGCGATTAGGGCTGCATTGCGGGCCAGCGGCGAGACAGTTGTGACCGGGGCACTGGATAACAGTCATTCAACGGACAGTACCGGGAAAGCAGCTGAAGTTGATCCCTGGGCACCGAGTTCAAATGATGCAGCAACCTCGCTGACGCCCACTGAAAACTCAGCTAGGCCGACGGATGTAACTGACCCCTTTGGTGACACTTCGATAGGGCAGCAACCAAATAAGTCAAATCCCGGAGGCTTCGTCTCAGATCCTTTCAAAGATATCTGACAACCTAAACAGCGGTCATCTCCTTTATCGGGTAGACCCCAAATGAAAGGGCAGCAAAATGCTTCGTCCAGTTCTCTTGATTGGGGTCGGTGGTTCCGGTGGCAAGACTTTGCGGGCCATGAGGCAGTCGTTGTTGCGTCAGCTAAGGCAGGCGGGTTGGCAAAATGACACGCTGCCGGCGGGTTGGCAAATGCTTTGGGTCGACTCTGTGCGGACTCAGGATGAGGACTCCTTCCCCGCGCCCTTGTTGCCAAATTCTGAATACGTTGGGTTAGTGAGTAGTGGACTGGAATATGCCGATCTCAGATCCACCTTGGAACAAGCGGTGCAGCCGCAAGAGCGTCAAGCTGCACTTGCAGGCTGGGTGGCCCTAACGGTGCCGATTGCGGTTGCGGCCGGCGCGGGTCAGGCTCGGGCGATTGGGCGAGTTATTTCGGCGGCGCAGCTTGCACGGCTGAAAGGCCGCCTCGAAGAGGCCAATAATCGTTTGGGGGGCGTCTCAGTGATGTCGGAGTTGAAGGAGGTTTCCAGCCTGTTTGGCCAATCGGATGAATCCCCGGTCAGTGATCCGATGGCAATCGTAATTTCATCGGTTGCAGGTGGGTCTGGGTCTGGGATGTTCCTTGATGTCGTGGAAGCGCTCAAGACCGTCAATGCTGAGTTTCGCCGAACGGATGGCATTATTACGGTGCTTTACACCCCAGACGTGTTTACGAGTATCGGCGGTGCCGGTGGGCAGATTCCACCGAATGCGCTGGCGGCGGTGATGGAAGTTACAGCTGGAGTGTTGGCAGGCGGGTTAAGTGCGGCATCTTCCGCAGTTCTTTCTTCGCGCGGCTTGATTCAGCGGTCCGAGCATGGATTCGGCGCGAAATGCAACTTCCTCGTTGGAGCGAGCAATAAGAATGTTGTATTAGGTACTCAAGAAGATGTTTATTACGCGGTCGGAGACTCTCTGTCTTCCGTTGTGACCGATGACAAGGTGCAGCAGACGCTTCGAGCGTTCACCTTGACGAATGTCTTTTTGATGTCCGGAGAAGCAATGCTGGTGGAAGACAGGTCACAATTAAGTGAAGCCAATGACAACAATCAGTCGATGCCATTTTCTGCTCTGGGAATGGGACGAGCCAGCCTTGGAACTGATCGACTATTTGATTTCATAAGTCAGTTAGTGAGCCGTGATATAGCTGAGCAATTAATGTGGCCAGACTTCGAACCGCGACGGCGCACGGATGGTGTGCAGAAGACAAGGGAAGAAGTTATCGACGAACGTGTAGCTCGGTCGTGGGGTAATTTCCTATCGGATTCTCGTCTAAATGAACGCGATCCAGCTGATGACATCATTGATGCCCTTGTCGATCCCTTGCAGCAGCAGCAACGAATGCAGCAATGGGTGAATGAAGGTCACGCCAAAGCCAGTCAAGGGGTTGACGGAGGAGGGTTGTCACCCGCGGAGTGGGCGCAGCGCCTGCAAAACTACTATGACAATCATCTGGGCACCTTGCGCTCGCAGGAGACGGGCAACCGATATGAAAAGGCGCAGGAATGGACCGAGTCACTACCGGCACATTTAACTGAAGTAATCTCGAAGTCCGCAATGCTAGACGGACTTGAGGTCACAGGACTGCTTGTCAATAAGTTGATGGACGAAATGGTGCATGTCGCGGGCGAGTTGCTAAATCTTGTTGCCACGAAGCGAACTCAGACGCAAATGATGAGTGGGAAAATTCAGCAAATCTTGAATGTGGGCGCGAATAAGATTGGCTCAGATGACCCCGCGATCGCGAAGGCGGTATCTACGCTTCGAATTGGGGCTGAATTGGAGGTCGATGCTGACCGTTTGGCCTTGGCCGCGGGTCTTGTTGAAGACCTTAGGGTTAACCTACTTGGGCCTTTGCATTCCGCCTTGCAGTTTTCGAGAGCCCACCTCAGTGAGTCAGTGAACGCGGCGAAGCTGCCCGACGGAAGGCTGAATCCTTGGGAGATTTTGCCAAGGTATGACCAACCGGTGCCAACCCAGCTGCTGCCAGGGTCCACCGAGAGAGTACTGATAGAACCCAATACTTACGCCGAAGTGCTCGCGGGCGAAGTGCAGGTATGCCTTAAAAACCCGCAGGACAAATCCGCATGGCGCATGGTTCTGCGAGAGCGGGCGGCGCTGGGGCAGGTCATTGATTCCGGAGTTGTTGCGGGTCAGTCCATAGTACTCAATAGCATCGGGTGGGTACCAGTTGATGCGCTAGCGGCTAATGCCAAGGTGGCTGGGGTCAAGGCTGACTTTAAGTTCCCAGATAGCGTGCAGTACATCCAGAAGATTGTGGAGAAGTGGCTCGCCAATGTCGAGTTGGGGGGTGACCTGGCCAGATTCCTTAAGCAAGGGCTCGTTGAATATGTTGAATCTGGATCTCCGGCACAACAGGTGGAGCGAAGTAATAGGCTCATAGCGGCATTCACTGATGCCGTATCGGTTTCAGCCCCATTCGTTCAAATCAATCAGGCGGTGAAGTCGGTATTACATCCCAATGTCGGGGATTCCGTGACCGCGTTAGTGTCGACTATTCCATTCGTCGAAGGTCACCCGTTGCACGATCGCATGAAGAACGTCCTGGTTGCAGGCGGATTGTGGAGTGATAGCCAGTCGGCTAAGTGGTTTGCAACCGCGAAGGTCGATAACATAAGTGTTTTCACGATGTCAGGCAAGGCGATGATGCCGATAGTTTTCGACAACATCATGAAGCCGATAGCCCAGTCGTGGGCCACTAATTCCGGCAATCTGGCCACTCGCCATTCTTTCTGGTCCAATCGCCGAGCGCGTCCTCTAGTTGAGTTCATCCCTATGGGCAGCGAACAACTCGCAGCTATGGTTCGAGGGTGGTTCCTTTCCTCGTTGTTCAATCAACGGCCAATTAAAGACAATGGGCCAGCGGGTTGGCAGGTGCAAATATGGGAACCGTTAGGAAGGGGGCTCGTAGATTTCCCGTATCCGCTGCTGAGTTCAGACCCGGTTTCGAAGAACGATCTTCCTGCTGCGGTTTTCAAAAGTATCACCATTGCGATGGTCAAAGTAAATGAACTCGGATCTTTGGCTCCGCTGCGCCCTTATCACAGACTAATGGATTTGGGTAATATCGAGAGTTTTAAGTCTCGACTCGAACTTTGGATTAAGGATGGAAAGGTTGCGGAGGGTGGCGCGCCCGTGCCTGACCCTAAATTTGCTGGATCGCCCAACGATGACCTCGAGACTCGGCGAGAGATGGTAGTTGCCACGCTCGAACGGACCAGAGCGATGTACCAATCGGAGTTCGAAGCTTCGGAGGATCTAGGTGACCCATTCACATCCTCTGGAGCGTGGGAAATGAGGGACTACCTAATGGGTGCGCTGATTGGCTTGATTGCTGCCGCTGGAAATATTCGAGACGACGCCGGCACGCTTTGAAACCGCGACCCGTTAGGACCTGATATGAACGTAAAAATGGCTCGAGGCAAGTCAGCACAGGTGGTTCTTTTACCTGATGGCGTTGTTGGTGAGGCGTTACTCGAGCGAATGACACTTTGGGCGGGGGAAGGGTTAATTGATCCGGTTTTTTGGGTACCTGCTGCGAAAGTTCTAGAACATGAGCATATGCCTGCAGATATCACAGCAATTGTTATCGGTCGAGACACGGAGGGCACCTTGGAGCGGCGCGAGATGCCACTTCTTTCTGCACTTGGAAACGAGAGCATAACGGAATTGATAGTGACCAGCGTACGATGCTTGACAAGCCATGAAAATGATCGTGATATTCAATCAGGGGCGGCTGGTCGGCTGCTTGAAGCTCTGAAAGACGCTATGCCACTGAGTAGGCAAGTCGGTGATGCGCAAGTTGGAGGAACGTCCGTAAGGTCTTTGAACTTAGTTTTCGCTGCCACTCGGGTCCTATCAGGTGAACTCGCTGGCCTATTGTCGAGCGACTGGGAGGAAAATATAGTAGTTTCACCGGAGGATCGCCCACGCCCAAATTCCGCGGATAGGTTTACTGATGCGGAGAATGTTGACAAATGGGCAAGTTTCGTTGCTGCTTCAGTTTCGACAATAGCGGGGCTTTGGGCTGGGTATTCCTCGACTCTTGTAACGAGGGCAGCAGGAAGTGGCATGGCATCAAAGCATCCAAAAGTGCGCGTAGCTCGCACGTTTGCGCGTGGCGTTGTGAGCGGTGACTTCAGTGTGGAACTTGCACGCGAAGTTGCGGCTGCTCTGCGAAATCCGAAGAGCCCACTCACAGACCCTGTTATTGCCTCAAATGTCCAAGGAATATCGGCTTTGGGCGGGGAAGAGGCCGAGCGCGTTATTGCGCGCGCAGTTGAGCACTTACTTGCAAGTGACTCGGGGATCCTTAGTTACCAGGGGTTATCGGCAGTCCCGGAGCCAGAGCCGGACAGGGTTTCATTTAAGAAAGCCATTTCTGGATTCTTCAGCTTTTCGCTAAACAAACTTGGTTCGCTACCCGTATGGATCATGGAGTGGTTCGCTGAAAAGGTGAGCAGGGAAACCAAAGGAACTCTTTACGGTGCAGATTCGCCGATTGACGTCGACACTCGGGTTGATATTGGGATTAGCAATGCGGATCAAGATATCGCCGAGATTTCAGGAGCAATTTCGGAGATACGCATGAAAGTCTTAGCTGCTTTAGACCAGGCTCCCCTGCCAATTACCAAGATATCTGCCCCAACTCTGTGGGCCGAATTGCGAGCAACCTTGTTTACTCTTGTTGATGGCGGATCGACAAGTGATGGAATGAAGCCGATCTTGGTGGGGGATGAAATTGGCTTGATACCTGATGTGGGGATGGTGATACCAGCACCTTGGGAGAAGTGGAAGTTGCCCGCAGACGCCGCACTCCAACTGACAGGGCGGGACGACTCAGAAACAACCGTGACATGGACTGAGCCAAGCGCCGCGCGTGAACTCCGGGATCATTTATCAGAGCGTACTCGGGACTTGGAGGTCCGAGTTCAAGAACTTGAGCAGCGTTACGCAACATCAAGGACTGCACTCATCACCACGGAGCGGGATTTCGTCGAGGCGCGTCAACTTTGGGAAGACCTTTCCACGGAACTTGACGAATTAAAGAAATCACGCGAGTTGGATCTAGTCTTGAGTCGCGCACCATATGAGATGCAGCGCAATCCGAAATTCAATCTTGACGATCCTCGCGGTGAGGGTCATGAACTTGACGCACCTTATCTGTATCGAAGAATCTCCGCGGTCGATGGAGAAAATGAATCCGCACAAGATCTGGAATGTGAACTTCCTGATGAAGCCTTGGATAGCGATGCTGCTCCGGAGAAACCTCTAGACTTCGCATCCGAATCCAGTGATTTCTCAAACGAGAAGAACTTGGAAACCCGCGTCACTGAGCAATGGGGTTTGGTTGAACACCTTGAAAAGAGTGTAGCCATTCGGAGTGAACGAGTTTCTTTCAATCGGGATCGGGTAGCAAAAATTCGTACGGACGAGCGAGCCCTTTCCACCGCACGTGATTCCTTAGCCACTTGGCTCCAAGAACGCTCCGAGTCCCTGGCCCTTCGGCTCCTTGATTATCTTGATTTGCAAGAGAAGCACCTAAGCGATGACGAGCGCAAGATACAGGCCTGGGGCAGATCTACCAGTCTGCCCACAGAAGGCAGGGCGCGGAGGTTGCGCGATGAATTTGTCCGAGGGATGCTTGTGACAATTGGCCTAGCCGTCATCATTCCTCTCGCGGCGTGGATTTTTGCTCAGGTGCTAAAAAGCCAGGACTTGGAGATCTACCTGCTCGGAGATTCATGGTGGCGGTATGTGCTGCTTGGGGTAGTCATTTTGTTTGTAGGTGTCCTGATTAGTTCGGCCGCCTATCACCGCGGATACGTCAGCATGCGCACCGAATTGAGTCGACAGTTGGATAGAGGTCGGTACCTGTTAAGTTCAATTGGGCGCATGCGATCAGAACGTGCGCGCCTTGGCGGGCTGGTGCCCCAAGTGCGAGAAAGACTTGAGTTCTACGGGGCTGTGCTTCAGGAGTCATGGAGAGTGCCGGACTTTCAGAGTGGTGGGGTAGAGGCGAATCGGCTAGAGGATTGGTTACCAGCGCTACTGCAGATTGCCTCCGCGAAAGAAGGTCAGGGCGAGGCGCTGCGCGCCCTCCGGAACAATGTCACCGCTAATGAGATCAAGATCGGCATGAGGCGGGCAGCCGTGGACGAATTACTCCGGCGGGCTGCGAGGCGGAGAGGGTTATCGGCGGACCAAGCTGATCTGAAAGTAATTGATCGAGATATCTCTGCATATGGAGTGCGGGATGCGCTGTATGAGACTGTGCGTGACGCTGACATTTTAGAATCTCTTGGCAGAGCAAAAGTGGCCAGAATTGCCACGGCCATGCAGGGCGAGTTGGACCAAAACTCACAGTTTGGTAATGCTGAACGATTGACTAGCAGGCCACCCGTAGTCCTGATAAATCGCGATGAACTAACTGGCTTTTCGGTCAAGCAAGATTTACTCGCGGAGTGGAGTGACAACCAACAAGCGTGGGATGAATTCCTGATGGAAATTATGGAGGATGGCGCTGCCCTTTCAAAGTTTGCTTTTTCGTCTATTGGACTAACTCATGACAGGCATGTGGAATTCGACTCAATCATAGTAGCGCCGGATCGAATCCAGATTGATAACAGCGCTGTAGGCAAGTCAGTAAAGGTTGTTAAATTAGATTCAAGCGTTGTGAGGAATGCTGAAATTGTGGCGAGGCTTGACATAACGCCTCCTATGGATGTCAACGAAGTGGCACTCTTCTCCGAGGCGCCAGATAATTGGCGGACAAGAGAACCTAGTGGATCCCGCAATTTGGGTGGGGCAGAGAGGGAAATTGTAGCCGGCCAAGGCCCAGATCAGGATGGGCCGACACTATAGATCGGTCGCCCGTAGCTCCTTCCAGTAGCGGGTCTTATCGTCACCGAGTTCAACATGCACCGGGTGCCGGTGCGCCGTTGTCAACAGCACCACCTGCTCCGGCAGCCACCCGCGGTGCTCAACGAGGTTCGCGACCACATCGTCGGCTGCCCCGATCACCTCGGTCAAGTGGCAGTCGACATACTCCACCGGATACGCCGGGCCCGCCTTGGCCCGCACGTCCGCGCTGATCAGCGGCCGGAAGGTGTCGACGATCTGCTGTGAGTTGCGCAGGTTGTCGTCGAGGGTCAGCTCGAGCATGGGCAGGTCCGGGCGCCCGCTCCGGTCGGAGAAGACAACCTGCTCATCATCTTTGAACACCGCGAGTTTGAACTCTGACGACGCAGCTGATGCGAGCAGCGCCGGCCACCACGAGTCAGCGAAATCCTGCGCCTCGTCGACGACGAACGCGGTGAAGCGCTCTTCGGGTGGCAGGCACGCAGCGGCCGCCAGGGCCAGATCCACGGCCTCGGTCT
>SXGR01165270.1_pt1 | contig 36710 bp, 31 predicted proteins | sample 3174711 | NCBI WGS metagenome assembly SXGR01 (sample SAMN11356860, study PRJNA531348) | freshwater metagenome | isolation source: freshwater sample F1-60 | place: China: Fuxian Lake, Yuxi | collected 2017-12-25 | reverse complement strand
CCATCAGTGGAAGAAATGCCTGGTACCGGTGAAGTACATCGTGATGCCGGACGCCTCGGCCGCGGCAATCACTTCGTCGTCTCGAACCGAACCGCCAGGTTGCACGACCGCACGTACTCCGGCATCGATCAATACCTGCAGGCCATCGGCGAACGGAAAGAAGGCATCCGACGCGGCGACCGCACCCGCGACCCGGTCACCGGCCCGGTCGACGGCAAGCCGGGCGGAGTCAACCCGATTCACCTGGCCCATGCCAATACCTACCGCCGCCCCACCGGCAGCGAGCAAGACGGCATTGGATTTCACCGACCGCACCGCACGCCAGGCAAACTCCAGATCTCCAAGGATTGACGCCGCTACCGGCGACCCAGCGGCTAACCGCCAAGTTGCCGGGTCATCACCGGGCGCAGCAATGTCATCGGTGGATTGCACTAGCACGCCGCCGCTGATGGAGCGCGTTTCGTAGTGGCGCCCCGGGTGCGGGCCCGCGACCTGCAAAACCCGCAAGTTCTTCTTCACAGCTAGCAGGTCCAAAGCCGCCGGTTCGTAATCAGGGGCCACGATCACCTCGGTAAAGACATCCCCGAGGGCCACCGCCAAGGCGGCGGTGATCGGGCGGTTGGCCGCAACCACTCCGCCAAAGGCTGATACCGGGTCGGTGGCGAAGGCTTTCACATATGCCTCGGCGATATCGGTTCCGACGGCAATCCCGCATGGATTAGCATGCTTGATGATGGCAATCGCCGGTTCGAGATGATCAAATGCAGCGCGCCTGGCCGCATCAGCATCAACGAAGTTGTTGTATGACATCGCTTTGCCCTGTAATTGTTTGGCATTGGCCAACCCGGGCTCATGTTGATGCGATTGATAAACCGCGGCCTGCTGATGCGGGTTCTCGCCATAACGCAGGACTTCACCGCGCGACCAGGAGGCACCCGTCCATTCGGCAAAGCCCTCCGGTGCTGGCGCGACGGCTTTGCCCAGCCACGAAGCGACCGCGATGTCATAGGTGGCTGTATGGGCAAATGCCGCTGCCGCCAAGGCCGCGCGCTGCTCGAGGGTAAATCCACCAGCCTCGATCGCCGCTGCAACCTCCGGATACTTAAGGGGTGAAACCACGACCGCGACATTCGCGTAGTTCTTCGCCGACGCCCGGACCATGGCTGGGCCACCGATGTCGATCTGTTCAATGCACTCGTCAACACCGACACCGGATGCAACAGTGTCATTGAATGGGTACAGATTGACTACGACGAGATCAAATGGCTCGATACCTAGTGCCGCCAACTCATCGCGATGCGACTCGCGCCGCAAATCGGCGAGCAACCCGCCATGGATCATCGGATGCAGTGTTTTAACACGCCCGTCGAGGCACTCCGGAAATCCGGTCACGTCACCGACCAAAGTCACCGGGCACCCAGCAGCGGCGATTGTCTTGGCCGTGGATCCGGTCGAGACGATCTCAACACCTGATGCACTTAGCGCCTGGGCCAGATCTACTAGGCCAGTCTTGTCATAGACCGAGACCAAGGCCCTTAGGATAACTCGACCTGCTGGATCACTCATCAACGGCTCCGATCAGTTCTGTTATGACGGATATCAGCAAGATTCGTTCCGCTATCTTGATGCGCTCGTGCAGGGCCGACTCGTCATCACCCGGCATGATCGCAACCGGCACCTGCGCGATTATCGGCCCGGTGTCGACACCGTCGTCTAGGTAATGCACGGTGCAACCGGTCTCGGTGACCCCGGCGGCAAGCGCATCGCGCACCGCGTGCGCCCCGGGGAAACTCGGTAATAGGGCGGGGTGGGTATTGATGATGCGCCCGCTGAATTCGGTGACAAATTCGGGCGCCAGAATCCGCATGAAGCCAGCACTTACCACCAGATCCGGATCGTACGCCGTTGCCGCGTCCAACATCGCACTGTCCCAGTCAGTGCGTGCCGGAAAATTCGCCGGGTCGACGGTAAATATCGCGACCCCGTGGGTGGCGGCTCGAACCAGTGCACCCGCGTCGCCACGATCGGAGCCCACCGCAACTATGAACTGCTCAAGTGGTGAATCAAGGAGCGCTTGCAGCAAAGTGCCAGAACCCGAAGCTAGGACGAGAATTCGGGGGGCCACGCCACCACCCTAGCGAACTACTTCGCCGTTGAACTGTCGATACATATGCGCCATGAACAAGGTGGCGAAGGGCAGTGTCACCAGCGTCAAGATTCCGTAAAACGCACCACCTACCACGAGCACCAGAGTACTCAACAACGTCATTACGATCGCCGGTCCAAGGTTCTTGCTCATCGCCTGAGCACTTGCCTTGATTGCTTGACGCACGCCGTAGCCCCTATCAAGTACATAGAAGGGACCTAGTTGCAGGAGGAACAAAACTAGGAAACCCGGCACGATGCAGGCGATGAAGCCAAGTACTGACAAGCCGATGTAGGCGAGAGTGAAGAGCAGATACTTGCCTAGGTTCTCGCTGGTAAACATCTCGGCAAAACTTGGCGGCTGCCCTTGGGTGGCCCGGATGCCGGCGCGATAGACCCCGATGGTGGCAAGAAATCCGAGGATGGTGAAAATCACCAAGAGCGATACTCCCGTGAGAGCACCTTCGGCGATGGTGGCTGAGCAGGCATTGATCTGGCCCGGGCTTTGCGGGTCCAGGCAGTCAACCACGATGTTGTTCAGTGGTTGCAAGGCAACCTGCTGGGCCAGCTGAATGACCGCGACTACCGCGGCTAAGGCAACGAAGCCGGCGAAATTCGCCCGCAGTTTTTGAAATGCCCAAGCCAGTGCCAATCCCACCTGACTAGGCGGTCGTGGCTCATTCGGCGATGCTGGGGAGCTCATCGATTTCACTTTTCGCGGTTGCCGGTTCCGGCAATGTGGTCTTCTGGCGCAGACCAAAAAGTAACACGGTCGCAACTGAACCAATCAGCATCAATGCCAAGGCAATGGTCGCACCCAAGGCCGGCATCGGACCAACCTGCACCAGGTTCATGGTGCCCAGGGCGCCACTTGACATGAACAGCAGCAGATAAACCCCAATAGCGGCCAGCAAACTGGCCCCGGCGGCCAAGCCAATGCGCCGACCTAACCGAAACCCACCCTTCGCCACCACCAATCCGATCAAGGTGCCCGCGAATACCCCAATAACCGGCAGCGCCCACGCCACGGGGCCAACATCTTGTGGCAAGGCGGCCAGCATCGGAAATGGCGGCAGCTCCACCGGCGCCGAGGTAGCGATAAAGGGTGTCAGCGTGACGTCAGTGCCTATGCTCACTCCGGCGCCAAGGCAATAGCTAACTGCCCACATCGCGGCAACGGGCAAGTAGCCGATACTTAGTACTAGGAGCGCGACACCACCTAGTGGCCCCGGTTCGAGGTACTGCTGAATCCGGATGACTTCACCGAAGTGCACAATAAGTGACAACGCCATCAGGGCCGCACCTATGCCGATCAGCGTCGCGATGGCGATGACGGCGCCGCGAATTACCACCCGAAGATCGCGCGGTATCGCACTGAGGATCATCGGGCGCATTGAGGACCCGCGCAAAACTCCCCACAACAACGAGAGAACCGAAATTGCCAATGCCGCCAGCAATGCGTACCTTGCCGAGGTTCGAGCCCCCGGAACCCGCGCGAGCAAACTCACCACGGTGACTATCAGGGTGTAGCTAATCGCTGCGGCACCTGAAACCAGCAGCCACTCTCGAACGGTATCGACCTTCGCCAGCCGACCAGCCCAGCGGCCGGCATAAACCAATAAGAACACCGGAATGGCCAACAGTCCCCAGGGCAGTAACGAATAGGTGGTGCCGCCGACTTGAACCGGAACATCGTGGGCCACCACCCAAACCAGCCCGGAGGTGCGCAATAGCTGCCCCCACCCGGCCGTCGATTGCACCGAGGAGACCCAGGCCGCGAGCACCGGCACCGCGCAGATAGTCCACCCCACGGCGGCCGCCCAAATCGCTGCCAGCGGTGCAACAACCCACCAGGCGCGCGCATTTGGGCCGGCAACCGGGGCACTCACGACCGTAGCGTCGCAGGCTTTGGGTTGTCGTGGGCGGATCGCCACGCGACCACGACTAGTTTTTGCCCGGTGTGACTACTCAACCGTGAATAACCAACCAAATCGAGGCCACCGCACTTAAACCCAGTGCGATCCGGACGAATACCACCTGACTCATCCGACGAAAAACAATGCCGCCCGCCAGCGCACCTAGGCCCAGGACCGGGGCGAACCATAAATTGGCAAGCAGGGAGGCCGGCGTGATAAGCCCGAGTGCCGCCACGAATGGCACCTTCAAAACATTTAGGACGAAGAAGAACCAGGTCGACGTTCCCATGAAGACCAGCATCGGCACCCGCATCCGGACCAGATACATCGACAGGGCGGCCCCACCAGAACTCGCAGCCAACGTGGTAATACCGGTGACGGTGCCGAACAGCAAGGTGGCCGCCGGGTTTGTCATCGCCGGTGCACTCTCGTGCTCACCGCCTGCACCGCGTTGTCGCCAAATCTCACTCACCACCGACACCAAGATGATCACGCCGACCAACCGACTAAGGACAGCGGTATCGACGTAGATGAACATGAGAGCGGCAATCAAGAATCCCAGCAACACCCCTGGCACCAATTTGCGAATCAAGCGCCAGTTGGCGTGCTGCCGGTAAAGAGCCAGGGCGATGAAGTCACCGGCGATCAGTAGTGGGACCACAAACCCTGCCGCAATTGCTGGCGTGAGCGCGAGCACGAGCAGCGGGCTCGCCAATACTCCCAACACCGGCATCGCGGTCTTAGAAACGCCATAGAAGAAAACCCCGGCGCCGACCAGCGCGACCAGCAGGGGTGTCCAGGCTTCAGGCACCTACTCTCCGGAATCCAAATCTCACAACTGGACTCTAGGCCAAATGGGGGCCTACCCCTGCATTAGTTCGCGCATCAAGCGCGCGGTGGCCGATGGGGTCCTGCCAACTTTCACACCCACGGCCTCGAGCGCCTCCTGCTTGGCAATAGCGGTGCCGGCTGAACCCGAAACAATCGCACCCGCATGGCCCATGGTCTTGCCCTCCGGCGCGGTGAAACCAGCGACATAGCCGACCACCGGCTTGGTGATGTGCTCGCCAATGTAGGCAGCTGCGCGTTCTTCGGCATCGCCACCAATCTCACCGATCATTACGATGGCATCGGTTTCGGGGTCGTCCTGGAAAGCCTGCAGGCAGTCAATATGCGTGGTGCCGATGATTGGATCGCCGCCAATGCCAACACAGGTGGAAAAACCGATATCGCGCAATTCATACATCATCTGGTAAGTCAAGGTGCCGGACTTCGAAACTAGGCCAATGCGGCCGGCTCTGGTGATGTCGGTCGGGATAATACCCGCGCTCGATTGCCCCGGACTGATGATGCCCGGGCAATTCGGTCCGATAATGCGAGTTGCGCCGGCATTCTGCGAATACTGGAAGAATTGCGCGGTGTCATGCACCGGTATGCCTTCGGTGATCACTACCGCTAGCGCAATATTGGCATCGAGCGCCTCAATCACCGCGACCTTTGCGAACTTAGGCGGGACGAATACCACGCTCACGTTGGCCCCGGTGGCCGCCATCGCCGCCTGCACGTCATCAAAAATCGGGATCCCGTCGACATCTTGCCCGGCCTTGCCCGGGGTGACTCCCGCAACAACTCGCGCACCGGAGGCAACCATTCGTCGAGTGTGCTTAGTACCCTCCGACCCGGTCATCCCCTGAACCAGGATCAAACTGTCGGTATCAAGCCAGATAGCCATGTGCGCGCACCCTTACTGTCCGGCCTTGCGGGCGGCTGCCAATTCGGCAACGCGGTGCGCGGCATCATCCATGGTCTCGACAATTTCAATGAGGGGGTGGTTCGCTTCCGTCAGAATGCGACGACCCGCAACAGCATTGTTGCCGTCGATGCGGCAGACAATCGGCTTTGCGAGTGGAACACCCTCGGACTTGAGCATTTCAAGGGCCTGCAACACCCCCTCTGCGACCGCAGCACATGAAGTGATCCCACCGAATACGTTGACGAGTACCGCTTGAACTTCCGGGTCACTGAGCACGATGTTCAGACCATTGGCCATCACGGTGGCACTTGCGCCCCCACCGATGTCCAAAAAGTTGGCCGGTTTGATGCCGCCGAACTCCTCGCCTGCATAGGCAACGACATCAAGGGTGCTCATCACCAAGCCCGCACCGTTACCGATGATGCCGACTTCACCGTCCAGTTTCACGTAATTGAGTTCAAACTCCTTCGCCCGCAGTTCAATCGGGTCAGTGCCTTCGCGATCTACGAAGTCCGCGCGGCCGGCATGACGATAGTTTGCGTTGTCATCGAGAGTGACTTTGCCGTCGAGGGCCAGCACCGTGCCATTTGGCGTCAGCACCAATGGGTTGACTTCAACCAGAGTTGCGTCTTCATCGACCATGACATTCCATAACTGCACCATGATCGCAATGACTTGATCGCGTACCGCCGGCGGGAAGTTCGCGGCATCAACAATCTCGGTGGCTTTGTGCACATCAACACCGAGAAGTGCGTCAACACGAATCATCGCGAGGTCCTGCGGGCGGGTCGCTGCAACTTCCTCGATCTCTACACCACCTGCGGTACTCGCCATGGCGAGGAATGCACGATTGGCCCGATCAAGTAGAAATGAGACGTAATACTCCTCGGCGATATCAGAAGCCTCGGCAACAAGAACCCGATGCACCGTATGACCTCTAATATTCATGCCCAGGATTGCGGTTGCGACCGCAGCCGCCTCATCGGGGGTCTGCGCCAGCTTGACGCCGCCGGCCTTGCCGCGCCCGCCGGTCTTGACCTGGGCCTTGACCACCACCTGCCCACCGATCTTGCGGGCTACCTCGTGGGCGGCGGCTGCGGTCGAGCACACCTCACCCGGGGTGCCGGGGATCTGATGCTTGCGGAAAAGGTGCCTGGCCTGATACTCGTACAGATCCACGTGGACTCCTTCAAGCGTTCAACAGGTTGCAGATCGCTGGAAACCAGTGCGTACGAGTGTAGTTATGCTCAGTTGCCAGCGGTAACCGCACGGCTGTGATCTTCGACCCATTCGACGATGGACATGGTGGTAGCTCCCGGGGTAAAGATTTTGGCCACCCCGAGGGCTTCCAGTTCCACGATGTCGTCCTCAGGGATGATGCCGCCGCCGAATACGATGATGTCGTCGGCTTTGCGGGCGCGCAGAAGATCCATGACTTCGGCAAACAAGGTCAGGTGTGCCCCCGAGAGGATGGACAGGCCAATGAAGTCCACATCTTCTTGAACCGCTGCGTCAACTACCTGGGCCGGTGTTTGGTGGAGGCCGGTGTAAATGACCTCGATCCCGGCATCACGCAGTGCACGAGCGACTACCTTGGCACCTCGGTCGTGACCGTCGAGGCCCGGCTTGGCCACCAGCACCCGAATTGGACCTGCCATTACCAACTCCTTTTCCGGTGTTGCCAGATCTCGACGACCAACGAAAGTACACTATAAAACGCTGGTCGACCGGGCCGGCACCGACCCGGTTTTACCTAGCCTAGGAGGCGGCAGGTGGCTAGTCCGCGCGACCTGCGCCCGCAATCACTGATCATCTCCATCTTCGGGGCGTACGGACGCAGTATCGGTGGCTGGCTCTCAGTTAGCTCACTTATCTCCTTGCTCAATGATGTCGGGGTCGATGACCCAGCCGTGCGCAGTGCACTATCGCGGTTCAAGCGCCGCGGTATTTTGATTTCGGAGAAACACGGCGCAGCTGCCGGTTATGCGCTCAGTGAGTCCACCTGGCGCACCTTTGATGTCGGTGATGCACGGGTACTTCAGCGCCGCACCCCGCCCCCGAACGCTGGCTGGGTGCTGGCGGCCTTCTCAATCCCGGAGAGCAAGCGTGATGTGCGCTATCGCTTGCGCTCGCGGTTAGCCAAAGTTGGGTTTGCGCAGGTGGTAGGCGGCTTGTGGGTCGCGCCAAAGGCCCTGGAGGCAGACGCACTGTACGTAGTCGAAGCATTGGGCCTGCAAGAGCATGTCGACATCTTCAATGCCGAGCACACGGCATTTAGAACTACGGCAGGTGCCGTAAACCAGTGGTGGGACCTACCGGCAATCGCCAGTGAATACGAGTCTTTCACCAAAGACTTCAAAAGCCTGTGCGCGGCATACGACCGGGCGGCAAAGCCACCTACCCCGGCAAGGGCCTTTGCCGACTACACCAGGGCCCTGACGGCTTGGCGACCACTGCCCTACAACGACCCGGGATTGCCTCGCGATTACCTGCCAAAATTTTGGCCCGGTGACCAAGCCACGGAGCTCTTCTACGCACTCCATGACCAGCTGGCGCACCTAGCGCAGGAGCACGTGGTAAATGTGGTCGATGGCTTCAGTGGCGAAAGTGCAAATTCTAAAACGTCGTAGACGGCGGGCAAGCACCATAAGTTTCGCGCAGCACAGCGACAATCTCGCCGACAGTGGCATAAGCCGTGACCGCCTGCACGCACGCTGGCACCACATTCGCATTCGCAACGGCCGCCGCGCGAACCGCCGCCAAGCCCGCCGTTACTTCAACTTGATCCCGGGCGGCTCGCACCTCCTGCAGGCTCGTGATCTGGGTACGTTCACTTGTCGGATCAAGGGCGAAGACCTCAAATGCCACTGGATCAGTCACAAAGGCATTGACGCCGACAACGGTCTTCGCACCAGTGTCGACCGCCCTAGCCAACTGATAGGCACTATCGCCCAACTCGGTCTGGAAGTACCCCGACTCTATGCAGGCAAGTGCGCCACCACGCTCGGCGATATTGGACATCTCCGCCCAGATTTCAGCTTCCAACTCATCGGTGAGCTGCTCCAGCAGGTAACTGCCGCCGAGCGGATCAACCATCGAGGTGACACCTGTTTCAAAAGCCACAATCTGTTGCGTGCGAAGGGCCAAGGTGGCCGCCGTTTCGGTAGGTACGCCCAGCGCCTCATCGAAGGCGCACACATGCATGGTCTGAACCCCGCCCAAAGCCGCTGCCATCGCCTCGATGGATGTGCGAACCACGTTATTGAGTGGCTGTTGCGCGGTAAGTGAGGAGCCCGCCGTAAAGACGAAGATTCGCAGTTGCTCCGAACGCGGGTCCTGCGATTGGTAGGTGTCGCGCATCAGCTTCGCCCAAACCCGACGTGCCGCTCTGAATTTGGCTATTTCCGGCATGAAGTCCATGTTGCTCGACAGGAAGGTGAAAAGTGTTGGGGCTACCGCGTCAACGCTTAGACCGCGACGCACCGCTTCATCCAGATAGGCGCGGGAGTTGGCAAAGGTAAATGCGATCTCCTGCACTGCACTGGAGCCCGACTCACGAATGTGGTAGCCGCTCATGGCCAGTGATACCCAACGCGGGATGTTATTAGCTATGTGCTCTATGACATCTACCGAAAGCTTTAGCCCGGCGGCCGCCGGGAAGATTTGCGTGCCGCGAGCGAAGTACTCCTTGAGTACATCATTTTGAATGAAGAGCCCGAATTCATTGGGATTGACGCCCCGCTTCTTGGCCAGTGCCTCGAACATCGCGGCCCAGATGTAGCCGATGGAGTTGGCCGTTGTTCGAACCTGACTGATTTTCTCCAGCGGTATGCCAGCCATCAGCACCTCAATGTCGGCAAGACTGTCGATGGCGACTCCGACCTTACCAACCTCACCGCGCGCCAGCACATTGTCTGAGTCAAGGCCCATCTGCGTCGGCAGATCCAGTGCCACGCTGAAACCGGTTAGCCCCTGATCAAGTAGCGACCGAAAGCGCGCATTCGTCTCGCGCGCAGTCCCGAAACCCGCGTACTGCCCCATGGTCCAGACCCCGGGATCAGCGCTGATCCCACGGGTGTAGGGGAACTCGCCTTGCTGCTCGCGGACTTCACGGGTCACTTTTTCACCTCCGCATTCAACTGCTCGCGCAGTACCTTCTTCGCAATCTTGCCCGTTGAGTTGAGCGGGAACTCGGCGACGATCCGTACGTCCTTCGGCTTCTTGTATGAAGCCATTCGTGACTTGCAATGTTCAAGCACCTGTTCCACGGTGACACTAGCCCCTGCGGACACGGTGATCATCGCGGTGACATGCTGACCCCAGTCGGCATCCTCGACCCCGATTACTGCAACTTCGTGCACCCCGGTGACCTCGGCTATTACGTCTTCAATCTCGCGGGGGTAAATGTTGTAGCCACCCGAGATGATCATGTCGCCCTTTCGGTCAACAAGGAACAACCTCTCATCCGCATCTGATTTACCTAGATCACCGGTGTAGAGCCAGCCGTCGCGCACTGCTTTCGTCACGGTGACATCCTGCCCGGCCTGCCCGTAATAGCCGCGCATCACATGGTCACCTCGGGTTATAACTTCGCCGATTTCACCTGTTGGCACGTCTGCACCCTGCTCATCAACAATGCGAATTTCTACGCCATTACATGGCAACCCCGCACTTGTCAGAATTTCAAGATCACCATCAATCCCCCGGCGATGGTCAGCCGGCCCGAGCACGGTTACCGGCGGGATCGCCTCGACCAACCCGTAGTACTGCGACATCTGCGGGGTGATGCGCTCGAAGCATTGCCTGATTTGCTCAGGTGGCATCGGGGCTCCCGCATAGCCCAAGATCTCTAGGTTTGCCATCCGCTCCAGTGAAATATCGGGCATGGCGAGCAGCCGCGCCACCATTGTCGGCACGAGCGCCGTGGCATTGGCCCCTCGGCTTTCGAACGCATCAACAAGGGACTCCGGGTCATACTTGGCCTGCACGATCTGTCGGCCACCGAAAGTGAAATAGGGCAGGACGAAGAGCCCACTGGTGTGGGTTACCGGGCCAGCGTGCACCCAGCAACTGCGTTCATTGGGAACTTTGCCGAGGAAGTCAGTGACGATGTTGTGCAGGCTTGCCATCCGGTTTCGATGGGTCCGAATAGCACCCTTCGGGTTGCCGGTGGTACCACTTGAATAATTCAGTGAGACCAAGGCATCAGGATCCACATTGAGTAACAGTGGCTCAGGGGACTGCGCATCAAGAAAGCTCTCATAAGGGGTGGCGCCTTCTGCGCCATCGACCCCGGCGTTGATAACGATTATGTGCTCGACCATCGCCCGCACACCCGCGGCGGCATCCCAGAACTTGGCATCAAGGATCAAGACCTTCGGAGTGCAGTCGGCTGCGATTCGCACCCAATCGGTTGGGTGCAATCGGTAGTTCAGCGCCACTCGACACAATCCGGCGGTGCTGATCCCTAAATCAGTCTCGATGTAGGTGTTTTGGTTTGACTGGAGGTCAAGCACTCGGTCACCTGTCACCAAGCCAAGTGCTCGAAGACCGCGAGCAAGTTGCATGATGCGCGAGCCGGTGCGGCCGTAGGTACTCGTTCCCTCCGGGCCGTCCAAGGCGATCCGGTCGCGGTACCTGCGCATTGAGCGTGCTACTAGCCGGCCGACGTCCATCTAGTGCCTTCCTGCCTGGTGAAGTTGATCCCCGGTTGGTGCGTCGAAGTACATTGCGTCCAAGATCCAGCACCCATCAGCTAATACCGCGATCGGATTAAGGTCGAGCTCAAAGCCGGTTGGCCACTCTCGGGTGCAATCAGCCAGGCGCACCACTGCCCGGACGAGTGCGTCAATGTCAGATGGTGCCGCCCCGCGAGAACCAGCGAGCATCGGGGCCAGGGCGGTCTCGGCGATCATCTCGCGCACGTCTATCTCATCGACGGGCAGCAGTCGCACAGCGGCATCGGCGACGATCTCGGTGAGCACCCCACCGACGCCGACCGTCAACACCGGCCCAAGGGCACTTGGGGTGATACCCACAATGGCCTCGACACCGCCGCGGACAAACCGTTCCGCGAGCACCTGCCCGCCAAGGGCCGCGAGCCGGGTAAATATCTCTGCTGCGGTCTCGGCGGTAACGCCAAGCACCACTCCACCTGCATCACTCTTGTGAATTAGGCCGGGAACCACGGCTTTGAAGACCGCAAGCCCACCGAACCTAGACACGGCGTCAACCGCTGCGGCGACACTGCCAATCAGCTCCGACGAAGGGACTGGTAATCCTGCGTCCGCGAGGATCACCTTGACCTGTTTCTCGGATGCGCCTGCCCCCGGTACCTGCGCCAATGGTCCGGCAATTACCTCTCGGTCCCGGCGCATCGAGGTGGCATGCAAGGCCCGCAATGCCGCGACCGCTCGTTCAGGGGTGGGATAAACGGGGATGCCATTCGACGCAAGGACAGCAGCTCCGTCGGGGGCCAGCGAGGCGGCTCCGGTTCGCACCGCGACTACGGGCAGACCGGTGCGAGAGCGCACGGATCCGAGGGCGCGAGCGATACGGGTGACGTCTGGGCCAACCAAGACCGCGAAACACGCGACGATTGCATCGACGCCGGGATCGGCCGCCAATTGGTCAAGGCACTTCTCGAACAAACCCGGCTCCGCCATCACCGCCGCGGTGACATCGACCGGATTGGTCGCATTGCCGTAACTGGGCACTACAGCAGCTAGCCCGGCGATGGTGTCGGCGCCAAGTTGAGCAAGTTGCATCCCACATGCCTCGATCGCATCGGCCGCCAAGATCCCACTGCCCCCCGAAGTCGTGACCACCCCTATCCGACTGCCAGGCATCCGCGCACCTGTCGCGAACAGGGCACCGGCATCGAGCAGTGCGTCAATATCGGCGACTCGCGCTATGCCCACCTTCTTCAGTGCCGCATCCACGACTTTGTCGGCGGACGCGAGCGCACCGGTGTGCGAGGCGGCAGCCCTCGCCCCCGCTTCACTCCTGCCGGCTTTTACGACTGCGATCGGCTTCGACTCGGCAGCACCGGCTAAGGCACCGAGCTCCCCCAGTGCCTCGATGTACATGAGCACCGCATCGACACTTGGGTCAGCAGCCAACTGCACCGCAACATCAACGGCAGTGACATCTGCCTCATTGCCGGTCGTGACCGCAATCCCAATTGGCACACCGCGTTCTATCCCCAAGGACAGCGCACCGAAACCAAGGGCACCCGATTGGCTAACAAGTGCGATATTGCCATCGGGTATTGGGGTTGCGGGCGAGGAGAACACCGGACTAAATGTCGCAAGCACCCGGGCTGGGCCACCGACCGCGCCGATGCAGTTGGGGCCGACCAAGCGCATCCCGTGATCACGAGCTATTCGCACCAACGCATCTTGAGCTGCAGCGCCGCCCGCACCGGTCTCCGCGAATCCTGAGGACATCACAATGCAAACCGAGGCGCCCGCTCGGGCGCAGTCGGTCACCGCGCCTAGTACCGCGGCCGCCGGCACCATCACCAAGGCCAGATCAACCGCCCGCCCGATACTTGCCATACTCGGGAAAACCGGCAACCCCAGAACCTCGCCACCCTTTGGGTTGACCGGCGCGATGAAACCCTGGTATCCGTACTTTTGCAAGTAATCGATCGGTAGCCGGCCCATCGAACCGGGTCGCTCGGTGGCCCCGATGACCGCAATCGAGCCAGCCGACCAAAGGGCTTGCAGGCTGCTCACGGGAGGATCGCGGTCCCTTCGATTTCCAGCAGCGCAGCATCGTCATACAGGCGGGTAACCCCGATCAGCGTCATCGCCGGGAAATCACGGCCAACGAGCCGGTTCCAGATCTGCCCAATTGCTTTGGCGTGCTCGCGATAGTCGACGGGATCTACCGAATAGATGGTGAGTTTTGCTAAGTGAGCGGGCGCGCCGCCGGCCGCCGCCAGTGCCGCGAGCAGATTGGTAAGAACCTGCTCGAATTGCTCCACAATGCCGGCACCGACGATCACGCCATCCCTATTCATTGCGGTTTGCCCAGCGAGCAGCACCAGGGTGCTCCCTTCGGCGACCACCGCGTGGGTAAAACCGATAGGCGGGGCGAGTTCGGGCGGGTTAATCCTTCGCACTGTCATTTCCATACCCTTCGGCCATCGCTGGATAGACTCAAGCACTGCCCTTGGACAGCTAGTTGCGGGGCTGGCTGAAAAGGAGTGCGCGTTGCCGAATCCATTTGGCCTTTCCCGCCGGCTAGCCTACCCGGGCATAGTGCGCATCCTTGCCGATCGACAATAATACGACACATGAGCGCCCCCCGTCCCGTACTTGCAGCAGCCCGCCGGACCCCATTTGGCCGGTACCGGGGCCAATTGTCGACTATCCGCCCCGATGATCTCCTCGGGTTGACGATTGCCGAGCTCATTGCGACCACCCCGCAACTGGACCCCGCCCAAATCGATGACGTGATCATGGGCGACGCCAATGGCGCCGGCGAGGACAACCGCAATGTGGCTCGGATGGCCGCCCTGCTCGCCGGGCTCCCGCTGACGGTGCCCGGGGTCACCGTGAATCGCCTGTGCGGGTCAGGTGCCGAAGCCATCGTCCAAGCCGCCCGGGCGGTCCGCGCCGGTGATCTGGATTTAGTCCTGGCCGGCGGTGTCGAAAGCATGAGCCGGGCGCCCTATGTGCTCCCGAAATCAGATAAGCCACTTGATCCGGCCATGCGATTGGAGCAAACCACCGTGGGCTGGCGGATGATTAACCCGGCCTTCCCCGCGCATTGGACCGATAGCCTCGGGGCTTGCGCTGAGCGCAGTGCCAACTTGCGCGGCATCGGCCGCAGTGAGCAAGATGACTGGGCCGTTCGATCACATGAACTCGCCAGTGCCGCTTGGTCCAATGGGCTACATGATGGCTTTACGTTTCCCATTGCCGGGCTGGCAATCGATGAATCCATTCGCACCGATTGCACCTCCGAGTCCCTAGCGCGCCTGAAACCAGCCTTTACCGCCGATGGCACCGTGACCGCCGGTAACTCATCACCTATTAATGACGGCGCCGTCGCTACCTTGATTACTTCAGAAACAAAGGCACTCGAGCTTGGGTTGACTCCAATAGGCACAATATTGGGATCCGCAGTAGTTGCCACTGAGCCGGATAACTTTGCGAGCGCTCCCGTCCCGGCAATGCGCAAGCTGCTTGAGCGAACCGGGTATTCATTTTCCGATATCGATCTCTTCGAGATCAATGAGGCTTTCGCCGCGATGGTGCTCACCGTGCTGCGGGATGCCCCGGAAATCGAGGTGGCGAAAGTCAATCCAAATGGGGGCGCCATCGCAATCGGGCACCCCGTTGGGGCTTCGGCAGCCCGAGGAGTTGTCGACACGTGCCGTGAGCTACAGCGTCGTGGTGGTGGCTTGGGCATTGCAACGGCATGTATCGGTGTCGGACTCGGCATCGCCGTACTAGTGGAGGTTTGATGATTCAGCTGGACGAGTTCACCGATGTGAATTACGAAGTCACCCGCGGCGTTGCGGTGATCACGATAAACCGGCCAGAGCGCTACAACGCACTGCGTGGGCGCACCGTTGATGAGCTCATCTATGCATTTCGCTACGCCTGGGTCGACAAAACAGTCGGCGCAATTATTTTGACGGGTGCCGGTAACAAGGCGTTTTGCAGTGGCGGTGATCAAAAGGAGCGCGCCGCAACCGGCGGCTACGGCGAGACTGAGATGGGTATGTTCGAAATCGATCGGCTGCACCGGCTGATCCGCGAGGTACCCAAGCCCGTTATCGCCGCGGTTAATGGGTTCGCTATCGGCGGCGGCCATGTCCTGCATGTGCTTTGTGACGTCTCCCTGGCCGCGAGCACCGCGAAGTTTGGCCAGGTGGGCCCGCGGGTCGGTAGTTTCGATGCCGGCTTCGGTACCGCCTACCTGTCAAGGGTGGTCGGCGAAAAACGCGCCCGCGAGATCTGGTTCTTCTGCGATCAGTACGACGCCGCCACCGCCGAACGCTGGGGCCTGGTGAACCGCGTTGTCGAACCAGGTGAACTGATGCCGCTCGCGCTTGCCTGGGGCCGCAAGGTACTGGACCTATCACCAACGGCGATAAAGACCCTTAAGCACAGTTTCAACGCGGATACCGACCACCTAGTAGGCCTGCAATCACTGGCCTTTGACGTGCTGGATCTCTTCGTCGAAACCGATGAAGCCAAGGAGGGCGGCGCCGCCTTCAACGAGAAGCGGCCCCCGGATTTCACGCCCTACCGCTGAGATAAAGCTCATCCCACCAGATTTCTACCGCTAGGGATGTGACTTCCACCGCGGTTGCTCAAGTCCATGTCCCTGAACTTCTGAACCCAAAAACCCGATAACTTGGCTCTGGAGTTGGCCGCGATCCAATTAACTTACCAGCCACCGCCGCGGCCGCTCGGCGACTTCCTCCTTGGCCACCAGGGTAAGGCGCGGCTTGGGGTCTTCGGTTCGGCCCGCCGGCGGCTTGCGACTGCCCGCCGCATATTGCTTTGGCCACGGCATCCGGTAATCCTGATCCGCGGCCGCATGCAAGGTCCACGCCGGGTCATAGAGGTGGGGACGACCCAGTGCGCACAGGTCGGCCCGACCAGCTGCGATGATGGTGTTGATGTCATCCCAGCTGCTGATTGACCCGACAGCCATGGTCGCAACTTTGGAGATATTTCGAATTCGATCAGCAAACGGGGTTTGGTAGGTCCGGCCATATGCCGGTCGCGCATTGGCGGCAGTCTGCCCGGTCGACACATCGATGATGTCCGCGCCATGCGCTGCGAAGGCGCGGGCTATCTCAATTGAGTCCTCGCCGCTCAAGCCATCATCGACCCAGTCGGTAGCCGATACCCGCACACTCATCGGGCGATCGACGGGCCAAGCCGCACGCACCGCATCAAAGACTTCGAGTGGGAAGCGCAACCGGTTGGCGACATCACCGCCGTACTCATCAGTTCGCTGATTGCTGATTGGGGTCAAGAAGCTGGAAAGCAGATAGCCGTGGGCCGCATGTAGTTCGAGCAGGTCGAAGCCGGCCTCGGCCGCACGCAAGGTTGCCGATACGAACTCGGCTTTAACCGCATCCATGTCGGCGCGGGTCATTTCCCGCGGCACCTGGTTGATCGCCTGGTATGGGATTGGCGATGGCGCGATCAGCGGCCAGTTGCCGTCAGCCAGGGGTTCGTCGATGCCATCCCACATGAGTTTGGTCGAGCCCTTGCGTCCCGCATGCCCAAGTTGCACCCCGATCTTCGATGAGGTGGTGTGAACGAATTCCACAATCTTGGCCCAAGCCCGGGTCTGCTCGTCGGTCCACAGACCGCCGCAGCCGGGTGTGATGCGGCCCTCGGCCGAGGTGCAAACCATCTCGGTCATCACCAGGCCGGCGCCACCGAGTGCGCGAGCTCCAAGGTGCACCAGATGGAAGTCACCGGGCACCCCAGCTTCTGATGAGTACATGTCCATCGCCGAGACAACCACCCGATTTGCCAGTTCTAGGCCGCGCATTCGAAATGGCATGAACATTGGTGGCCTCTTAGTCGTGCCTACCGGCACTCGGCCTTCGTCGATTTGATTCTGAAGTAACTTCGAGTCCACCCGCTCCATGAACTCAGGATCGCGTTCGCGCAGGTTGCCGTAGGTAACTCGACGTGACCGGGTCAAGAGATTGAATGCGAATTGAATCGGCTCCTGATCCACGTACTGGGTAATCTCCTCGAACCACTCAAGGGCGGCCTGCGCTGATCGCTGGGTGCTTTCGACCACCGGCCTGCGCTCTTGGTCGTAGGCCGCCAGCGCCTTAGCGACGTCCTGATGTTCGAGTAGGCAGGCGGCTAAGGAAATCGAACCTTCCATCGCCAACTTGGTGCCCGAGCCGATTGCGAAATGGGCCGTATGTGCAGCATCGCCCAAGATCACCAGATTCTTGTAGGCCCAGGTCGCATTGCGGAAGGCGCGGAAGTTCACCCACCGACTGTTATTGCGTAGTAGTGGTTGGCCACCTAGGTAATCCTTGAAGATCTCCGCCACCTTGGCAATGGATGGCTCATCGCTTTCGCCAATTGGCAGATCCGCAGCGGCATCAGCCAGCTCCTCGAAACCGGCCCGGCGCCAGATATCTTCGTGCATCTCAACGATGAAGGTGCTGCTGTGGTCATCCATCGGGTAGGCATGCGCTTGCATCGTCCCCCACGGGGTGTCAACAATGAAGAACTTGAACGCTTCATAGACAACCGGGGTGCCCAGCCAGATGAACTTGCATTTGCGGAAGTCGACCGTGGTCCCGAACTCGTCTTGGAACTTTTCCCGGGTTGAACTATTGATGCCATCGCTCGCTAGCACTAGGTCATAGTCGGCCATCAACTCATCGATCGGTGGCGCCGGGGTGTTGAATACCACATTAACGCCGTTAGCGATCGCGCGACGCTGCAAAATCGCGAGCAGGTTGGTGCGGCTCATCGCCGCGAACCCGTGTCCGCCACTTGTTAGGACTTCATCACGGTAGTGAATATCTATGTCATCCCAGTAGGCGAAGGCCTTGGACATCTCCTCGTAGATGGACGGATCTGAGATTCGGATGCCGGAGAGCGTCTGGTCACTGAAAACAACGCCGAACCCAAAAGTATCAAGTGGTGCGTTGCGCTCCCAGACCGTGATGTCGTACTCGGGCTCGAACTGTTTGACCAAGCTTGCGAAATAAAGCCCACCCGGGCCACCGCCAACGACTGCGATCTTCATTTATCTCCTTAGGCGTTGGCGGTCCTTCGCCAGATGTTGCGGATTATTGACTATCGCCAAATTAGCGGTATAACTAGTCCCACGCAAGTCCAATACGACAACCTGAAGAAAGATATGCCCATGGCAACTAATCCCCCGGCCGGCCCGGTGGCCGCACGGTTCACCGACCAGGTCGCCATCGTGACCGGCGGGGCCGGCGGTCTCGGCCACCAAATCTGCCTGAGCATCGGCGCCGAAGGTGGCAAGGTCGCAGTCTTCGATACCAATGCAGACGCCATCGACCAAACGGTTGCGCTCCTTAATGCCGGCGGCACCGAGGCGGTTGGGCACCTGGTCGATGTCCGCGACCACGGCGCAGTGACCTCCGCGGTCGCCGCCGTAGCCACCTACTTTGGGCGCATCGACATCCTGATCGCCGCCGCCGGCGGCAGCTTGGCCACTCCGCGGGACCTCGCCGATATCGCACCCGCCGACCTGGACCTAGTGATCGACGTAAACGTAAAAGGCACTTTCAACTGCGCACAAGCCGTTGTCCCCCACCTGCTCAGGGCCGGTGGCGGGGCAATCGTGACGTTCTCCTCAATCGGTGGCCGCTCGACGAGCCCGGTGACCGGGGTCCCCTATGCCGCAGCGAAAGCCGCGATCTTAGGTCTAACCCGCCGGTTGGCCCGCGAGGTTGGGCCCAGCGGGATCCGGGTTAATGCGGTTGCCCCCGGCCTATTTCTCACCGGCCGTTTGCAAGGCATGTTCGATGCCATGACCGAGGCCGACCGCACCGAAGTCCTAGCCGGTATCCCCCTCGGTCGGATGCCGCAGTTACAGGAGTGCGTGGATCCGGTGCTCTTTCTCGCCTCCGGCCAATCCTCCTACATCACCGGAGCCGTCCTAGACGTCAACGGCGGCCGATTCATGGCCGGTTGATCGGGCCCACCTAAACTGAGCCCATGATCACCGCCCTGTGCTTTATCCAAGTAGTCCCCGAGCATGTCAACTCCGCAGGTGAGGCCATTGCCAAGATTCCAGGGGTAACCGCGGCCTATTCGGTAACCGGCAAAATTGACCTGGTGGTTCTCATCGAGGTACGCACCCACGACGACATCGCCAAGACAGTTACCGATGGCATCTCCAAAGTCAAGGGTGTGCAATCAACCGAGACCCACGTCTCGTTCCGCACCTTCAACAGTGCCGATCTAGAAGCCGGCTTCGCCCTCGGCGCCGAAGGGGGCTAAAGCCCACTCGCAGCTAGCCGCCCACCCAGTGCATCGCAGGCGACCGTAACCCAGTGGCGCGGATTCGCAAGGGCCGCGGACACTGAACCGGCGGCCTCGGCCAAGGTCACGACGTCGAGCTCAGACTTGATACCCAACTCCAGTAATTGAGTTGCGTTCAACGCCGATGAACCAGCGAGGGCAAATACCGGCTTGCCCGCGGCTTTTGCGATCGCAGCCACAAAGGCGGGCCCCTTGCCCGCCAAAGTCTGCTCATCAAGTCGGCCTTCGCCGATTATTACCGCATCGGCAGCGGCCACCGCGCCCACCAAATTGGTCAACTGCGCCAGCACCTGCGCACCGGAGCGAATCGAGGCACCGAGAACTCCCGATGCAGCAACCGCGAACCCGCCGGCCGCGCCTGCTCCCGGTAACTGCTGCAGCTCACCGACCGGGAACCGCTCACCAAATCTCGAAACAATGTCACACCAGCGGCCCATCGCGGTATCCAGCTGAGAGCACTCATCCTCGGTAAAACCCTTTTGTGGTCCGAATACTTGAGCAGCGCCATGCGGACCACAAGCCGGGGAGTCAACGTCAACCAAAACCGTCCAGGTACACGAATTGATCAATCCTTCGTCGGCCGGTGGCGTAATTGACCAAATACGCGCCAACCCCTTCGCGGTCGGTGGCACCTTGTCGCCATTGACGTCAAACAGCCCGTAGCCAAGGCCGGCCAGCAGCCCTAAGCCACCATCTACTGACGCACTACCGCCGACGGCGAGCAACAACTCTTTCGCACCGCCAACCAATGCGGCATGTGCCGCGAGCCCGACGCCTTGGGTTGAGGTATCCCATGGCCTTGGCGGCCGATCCTTAACCCCAGCCAGCCCGCAGATCTCGGCTAACTCGATGACCACGGTGGCAGCTTGCCGAGCCACCTGCGATCTGGTTGGGCACATCAGGGCATCGACCGTGTTAACCATTACCCCTTTGAAGCCTAGGTATAACAGCACCTCGACCGTGCCGTCACCGCCGTCGGCGATGGGCAACTCGGTGACATGCAACCCGGGTAACCGGTGAGCCAGTCCGGTACCTACCAAATGTGCCACCGCACCGGCGGTGAGTGAGCCCTTGAAGGCATTTGGCGCCAGCAACACCCGCATTGTTGAACTATCCCTTTCTGATATGACATAAATCACACCCACTGCTAGGGAGAGCCTAATGGGATTTGCCCTATTGGTCGCCGCGCTGGTAGACCCCTAGCTATGGTCTTCCTTCGGCCCGGCATCCTCTTCCTGCTGACGGCAACACTAACCGTCATCTCGCCGACCCTCGCGCACGCGGACCCGCTGCCGCGCGAGCGAGTACCAGAGATCTCCATGCCGACCTCGCCGCTGAAACCTTCGGCCAAGTTCGGCGAGAGAGGTCCGCACTGGGGTGGCGTCCCGCACTCAGGTTTGGATTTTGACGGCAACACCGGGGATCCCATCTTTGCGGTCGCCGCCGGGGTGGTGCGCGAGGTAGCAACGCGTGGCAGTTACGGCCGCACCATCACGATCGCCCACGGTGATGGCGTGGCTTCGATGTATGCGCACCTGGCAGGCACCGAGGTAAAGGTCGGCCAGCAAGTTAAGTCGGGTGAGCGAATCGCCCAAATGGGTACCACCGGGAATATCTCCGGATCCCACCTGCACCTTGAGATTCAACTACGTGGGGCACCGACCGATCCTTATGGCTTCCTGTTCGCCGCAAACCCCGGCAGCGTCAGCGCGCCGCCGGGCTGGGCTTGTCGGATCTACGGCTGCTGATTAGAGTTTTTCAACCGGTGCATATCTAAGCAACAATCGCTTTACCCCCGATGAGCCGAAATCAATGGTGGCATCAGCTTTAGCGCCCACTCCTTCGGCTGAGATGACAGTGCCCAGGCCAAATCGCTCATGCGTAACCCGATCACCGGCTGCTAGCACGATAGTTGGGGCATCGCCACCTACTCGATTATCTAGGCGCTCATTTAGGCTGAGCGCCGCTCGCGTGCTGGCCGGCGACGACCCAAACCCATTTTCGCCAATGGGCCTGCTCATGGGCTCCTCGCGCTCCCATTGCACGCCTGGGATCTCCTCCAGGAAACGCGATGCCGGGTTGTAGGAGGGGGTACCCCACGCGGATCGTGAAATTGACCGAGTCACGTAAAGGCGCTCTCGCGCCCTGGTAATGCCGACATACGCCAGCCGGCGTTCCTCCTCAAGTTCCTTTGGATCACCCAGGGACCGCGAATGTGGGAAAATGCCGTCTTCCATGCCGGTTAGGAACACGACCGGGAACTCGAGTCCCTTAGCCGTATGCAAAGTCATCAACGTGATTACGCCCCCACGCTCATCACGGTCGGGTATTTCATCGGCATCGGCCACCAGCGAGACTCGCTCCAGAAAGTCTGTCAGTGTGCCTTCTGGGTGCTCATTGGCAAACTCCTGCGCCACTGACTCAAGTTCCGCCAGGTTTTCCACCCGGGTTTCATCCTGCGGATCAGCCGAACCCTGCAATTCGAATAGGTACCCACTTTGCTCTAGCACCGCCTGCAGGACCATGGCGGCATTGGCCCCCGACTCAACGATCGTGCGTAGGTCAGACAGCATTCGCGTGAAGGCCTCGATGCTGGCCAGTGATCTGGTTGCCACTCCCGGAGCCTCGGCGGCCCGATCAAGTGCTGCAGCGAACGAAATACCGGCCCGCTGGGCAAAAGCATCAACCATGGCTTCGGCACGCTCCCCAATTCCGCGCTTGGGCACATTGAGAATCCGACGCAATGAGACTTCGTCAGTTGGATTGACAAGTGCTCGAAGATAGGCCACGGCATCTCGCACCTCGCGGCGCTCATAGAACCGCACCCCACCCACAACTCGGTATGGCATCCCCACCCGAATGAAAATGTCTTCGACCGACCTCGACTGGGCGTTCGTGCGGTAGAAGACTGCCACATCACTGGACAACAGGCCCACTTCATCGCGCAGGCGCCTGATCTCATTGGAAACGAATGCCGCTTCGTCATGCTCATCATCGGCGACATAACCGATGATCGCCGAGCCAGCGCCGGCATCAGTCCACAAATTCTTGGCCCGTCTGCTGCTGTTGCGGGCGATCACCGCATTTGCTGCCGTCAAGATCGTCTGCGTTGAGCGGTAGTTCTGCTCAAGCACGATAGTTGTGGCATTGGGATAATCCCGCTCGAACTCTTCGATATTGCGAATTGTCGCGCCACGGAATGCGTAGATCGACTGATCGGCATCACCAACAACACACAACTGTCCTGCGGGTAACTCTGGAGTACCGGGACCAACCAACTCCTTGATCAATACATACTGCGCGTGGTTGGTGTCCTGGTACTCGTCGACCAGAATATGTCGAAACCGCCGCCGATAATGCCCTGCGACTTCGGGGAAGAGTTGCATGAGTGCGACGGTTGCTGAGATTAGGTCATCGAAGTCAAATGCGTTGGCGCGCTGCAATCGGCGCTGGTAATCCCGGTAGGCCTCGGCAAGTGTCTGCTCCATGTGATCGACCGCTTGCCGAGCGAATTGCTCGTAGTCGATGAGTTCATTCTTCAGATTCGAGACCTGGGCCAAGAAGGCACGGGGGTTATACCGCTTTGGATCAAGATCGAGCTCGCGGATCACCATGGTCATCAAGCGCAAAGAGTCGGCCTGATCGTAAATCGTGAAGGTGCGGCTGACCCCCAAGCGACCGGCTTCGGCACGCAAAATCCGCACGCAGGCACTGTGGAAGGTTGACACCCACATCGCTCGCGACGAGGCACCGACCAGCTCGGCTACTCGCTCCTTCATTTCACCGGCTGCCTTATTGGTGAAGGTGATGGCGAGGATTTCAGTTGGCCGAGCGTCGCCTGCTTCCAGCAAATGGGCGATTCGACGGGTCAGCACCCGGGTCTTGCCAGAACCAGCGCCGGCCACGATCAACAGTGGGGTAACCCGGTGCTCAACGGCTGCTCGCTGTGCGGGATTTAGATCCGCAGTGAGTTCTGCCATGGCATTAGCGCTGGGTGTCACTGTTTCATCGTAGGCATAACGCCTGACAGAACTTGTTGCCGGCTCGCACTGGCTTAACCGGGCCGAGGGTTAGCGGACGTAACCGACAATCGTCGCGTTCGCGTTCGCGGCCACCGAGGAAGTCACCATGATCTGGCCATCGGCTCCAACCGGGGCTAAAACCAGTGCCGCGTATCGGGTATTGGCCACCACGGGCGCTGATCTAGTCGCCGGCGGCTGCCAGCCAGCGGCGTAAACGCTGACCGTGCCGTCTGCCGTGCTCTTCTTCGTTTGGACGCGCAGCAGCACCGCCTTGAGTTTTTTGACCTTTGGCAACCCAAAGTGGTTTGCCACCTTGTAGGACTTGGTCTCACCCGCAGCAAAACTGCCAGCGAACACCGACCTTGGCGATAGGGCGATCGCGGTACTCGGTGACGCACCGGTGCCGTAACCCAAGACTTCGACGCGGAGGCTGACCGCAGGCTTCTTGGACGCAGCCAAGCGGACCGCGCCGCCAGACACTGGCACCAGCATCACCGCCTTATGCATAGCCGCCTGCGGGAAACGGAATTTCGCAGAGGCGGATTTATCGGTCCGGCCAATTCGCACCGAGCCTTTGCTGGTGGCGTCCTTGCTGGTGATGAAAATTAGGGCCGATGTCGCATCGCCCGGCACCCCCGCCAGGCTCACGGTGCGCTCCTCGCCGGGCTGCAGTGCGCCATCGGTTGTCGACTCGTAGCCGATGATTGACCCAACCGGGAAGAAATCAACCGGGCCGATCGGGGTATTTGGGGCCGGTGCTGCCGGCAGCTCAGTACCCCCGCCCGCGCTGCCCTTGCTCTTCGTGTAGTAGCCGATGACGTCGACACTTAGGTCGGTCGCCCCCGAGGTGGTGGCAAAGACGATGGTGCCTTCGGATGAAACCGGAAGAGTCGCGGTGCCAGTGGTGTCACCGTTCATGATGGCGTTCACCACCGTTTGACTCGCCTGTTGGCCCGGTGACCAGACGCGCACCCGGGAAGCGGAGTTGGATCCTAGGGCTGCGACATTGATTGTGACGCCGGTGACACCGGTCGCCGGAACGCCGCCAACCCCGGTGACTTTCACATAAATGCGATTGCTGTCGCCGGAGTAACGGTCCTGCAGTAGCCGGCAGCGGCCCTCAGCCCCGACACCGGCTCGGGTATTTAGGGCATTGAACGGAGTAATCGCGACCATTTCGCCGGCTGGGGTGCTATCCGTGGTAGTCGCAGTTGATGATTGACCCGTGCAGAAGGGGGCGTCGATCGGTGTGCCATCCCAGAAGGAACCCGTCGCGGTCGCGCCATCCCACGTCAGGGAGATATGAATGTGGTTGCGGTGGCATACGGTGTCGTTACCTTGCTCGGGCTTGCTGAAGCAGCCCTTGAGTTCGGTCCACCCTCGCTCGATGTCATAGCCACGCCAGATGCGGTCATTCCAGCCGATATACATCACGCCAAGGCGAACAGCATTGCCGTATGGGGTGCCGAATTGGTCCGGGCCAAGCAACCAGTTCAAGAATGTCTCGGCATTCGCGCGTTGCTGCGCATCTCGCACGCTGGTCATCCAGTCCAGGGCGCGGCCCTCCTTGTGCTCGCTCTGCCCGCCAATCTCGCAGGAGCGCGGAATCCAAACCGTTTGATCGGCGCCGTAGGTAGCCTTGATCAAATCCGCGAGTCGCTGGGTTCCGGGCTTGGCCGGCGGATCGCATTGGGCTTGACCTTCATACTGGGCAGCCACGTCATAGGTTGGCGGCAACGCCACCGGGTAGCCCGGGACCGCCGCCGGCGGCAACCCCTCCCCGGGCACGGGAGCACCCGCGAGTGGGCCGGTCCAACTACTGGGCTGCCAAACACTGTCGCCCGCTTGGGCTATCGGAATACCGATGACTACCGCCACGGCCACCAGACCCGCGACGAGGCTGATCCGAGACGATCGAGCACCTCGACCCTCGGGTCGGTCAGCGGGCAGGGCACAATGCCCTTGGCGACGGGGAAGCACCCGCCTATCGTGTCATGAGCGTGACGCAAGTGACGCTTGGGACATGGGCGATCCGTGAACAACAGGTGTGTAATTCACCGCAAAAACAGTGGAATTCCCCCTATCAGGGGCTGATGAGGGAGCCGGATGCTCGACGAAGACACCGTGGAACGGGTACTCGTTATCACCGCCCACCCCGATGACGTGGATTTTGGGGCCGCGGGCACGGTCGCGGGCTGGGTGGAGATGGGGATCGCCGTCACCTACTGCATCGTCACCGACGGGGACGCCGGCGCCGGCGACCCGACGGTGCCACGCGGGGAGATCGCCGGGATCCGGCAAGCCGAGCAGCGGGCCGCGGGTGCGGTGCTCGGGGTGCGCGATATCCGATTCCTCGGCTACCGCGATGGCGAACTTACCGTCAGCCATGACCTGCGCCGGGACTTGAGCCGGGTCATTCGACAGGTACGCCCGCAGCGGGTGCTGACCCAGTCGCCAGATCGAAATTGGCAGCGCATCTACGCCTCCCACCCAGATCACCTGGCGGCCGGGGAAGCTGCGCTCTTTGCCATCTACCCCGACGCACGCAACCCATTTGCCCACCCGGCACTCCTACAGGGCGAGGGGCTGGTCGATTGGGCGGTGCCCGAGGTTTGGGTGATGGGATCATCAACGCCAAATCACTATGTCGATGTCACGGACAAGTTCGATCTCAAGATTGCCGCCTTGACAGCGCATACCAGCCAAACCGCACACATGGACGACCTGGCCGGTCGCATCACCGGCTGGCTGACGATGCAGGCGGCCGAGGCTGGGTTACCCGAAGGCCGGCTGGCCGAGGCCTTCATGGTGGTCGACACCGCGTAACGTGGGCAACACTGTGCAACTTCGCCGTGGCGACCCTTTGCTTACCAGAATACTGCGAGCACCACATTCAAAAGGGTGAGCAAGCCGATCGCCGCCCACATCCCGGTCTGCGGCATTGGCTTCTTGCGACCAACGAACGCGAGCACGGTAATGATCGCAACGACGATGAGCTTCACCCCGATCTTCGTCATGTTGAGTTCCTCGTCAACCCCACCCGACTCGGCGATGCCGACCAGCAGCACGCCGGTGACAAGTTGAGTGAGCGCACCGTGCAGCATGGCTGGGTTGACGCCCTTCACGGGTGCCTTCGCCTGCACGATCACCCCGCCCAGCAAGCTAGCCAACCCGACGAAGTGCAGGACAAGAATCAGGTTGTACAGGAATGTCATCAGGTTTACTCCCACTCAATCGTGCCTGGCGGCTTGCTCGTGACATCTAAGGTAACGCGATTGATCTCTCGAACCTCGTTGGTGATGCGTGTCGAGATCCGGGCAACCACGTCATAGGGCAGCCGCGACCAGTCCGCGGTCATCGCATCCTCACTTGATACCGGGCGCAGTACCACCGGATGGCCATAGGTACGACCATCGCCTTGCACCCCAACCGAGCGCACATCAGCCAGCAATACCACCGGGAATTGCCACACCTCGCGGTCCAGCCCGGCTGCGGTCAACTCCTCACGGGCAATGGCATCGGCGGCACGCAGGATGCGAAGGCGCTCAGCGTCGACCGCGCCAACAATGCGGATAGCCAAACCCGGGCCCGGAAACGGGTGTCGCCAGACGATGGCCGGCGGCAGACCCAGATCTAACCCGACCTTACGCACCTCATCTTTAAACAGAGCGCGAAGTGGCTCAACCAAACTGAACTTCAGATCATCGGGCAGGCCGCCCACATTGTGGTGGCTCTTGATATTTGCCGTGCCACTACCGCCGCCGGATTCAACGACATCTGGATACAAAGTGCCCTGCACCAAGAAGTCGACCGGCTCACCATCGGCTGATTCCACTATTCCGCGTGCCGCATCCTCGAAAACCCTGATGAACTCAGCGCCGATGATCTTGCGCTTAGCTTCCGGGTCGCTGACTCCGGCAAGCGCATCGAGGAATCTGTCAGCCGCATCGGCAACGACGAGCTTGACCCCGGTCGCCGCCACGAAGTCACGTTCGACCTGCTCGGCCTCGCCCTTGCGTAGCAGGCCGTGGTCAACAAACACACAAGTCAATTGATCACCTACCGCTCGCTGCACCAACGCAGCGGCCACCGCTGAGTCAACACCGCCAGATAGCCCGCAGATCACCCGACCGCTGCCGACCTGCTCGCGAATCGCCGCAACCTGCACGTCAATGACATTGAGCATCGTCCAGGTCGGGGCAATGTTGGCTATGTCATAGAGGAAGTGGGTGAGTACTGACTGACCATGCTCACTATGAAGGACCTCGGGATGAAATTGGACCCCCGCCATCTGTCGCTCAAGGCTTTCAAATGCCGCAACCGGGGCACCCGCCGATACCGCACTGACCCTGAACCCGGCCGGCGCAACCGCTACCGAGTCGCCATGTGACATCCACACACTTTGGGAATCAGGTAGACCGGCGAACAGGGCACCGGGCTCGGTGACCTGAATTATCGTGCCACCGAATTCGCGCAGCCCCGTCCTATCAACTTTGCCGCCCATCGCCTGCGCCATCGCCTGGAAGCCGTAGCAGATCCCGAAGACCGGTATCCCAAGTTCTAGGATTGATTCATCGAAATGCGGTGCACCCACGTCATAGACACTCGACGGCCCCCCGCTGAGCACGATCGCCGCTGGATTTCGGGCCGCCATCTCCGGCGCCGTGATGGTGTGCGGGACGACCTCAGAGTAGATATTTGCCTCGCGCACCCGGCGGGCGATGAGTTGCGCGTACTGCGCACCAAAATCAACGACTAGGACCGTTGGTTGCACCTGCGTCACCGCCAAAGCCTATGACCGAACAATTCGGTCCCAAGACCCGAGCCACCTGCTCGCCCGCAACGTCAACTGGCGAAGGCACCGAGTAGCAAGAGTGACCCGACGATGGCCAGATCCACCAAGACAGCCACCACCGCGGTGCCGATGATCCAACGCTTGGCGGACCGTGCTCGTTTCCGGGCACTAACCAAGTCCCCAGCCCGAAGTGCAGAGGTGGTGCGCAGGGCTTGGATGATCGCGATCACTCCAAGGGGTAGGAAGCCCAGTGCGGCCACGACGATGGCCCAACCCAGGTGCGCAGACGGCGAATTCCCCGAGTCGGCTGCCTCGGGGCTAGCTGATGGGTCGGGAGCCGGGTCAATAGTCATCGATTGAACCCTATCCGGGGGTGAAATTTGGATACCCCGCGCGAAGTCTGGGGAACTCCGCTACCGTAACGCCATCACATTCCCCGCGGGAAGGAACCCTATGGCCCACATCTCCGTGAAAGTTGATGGCACGTCTTATCAGGGCGAGGTGGAACCGCGCAAACTCCTCGTGCATTGGCTCCGAGAAGACATCGGCCGGGTCGGAACCGTGGTGGGTTGCGATACCTCAAACTGCGGCGCATGCACCGTGCTGCTGAACGGGCGCAGCGTTAAATCCTGCAGCGTCCTAGCAGTGCAGGCAGATGGCTGCGAGGTGACAACGATTCAGGGGCTGGCAGATGGAAACGACTGGCACCCGGTGCAAACCGCATTCAAGGAGTGCCACGGCTTGCAATGCGGGTACTGCACACCGGGCATGGTGATGGCCGCGGTGGATTTGCTATCGGAGAATCCCACACCCTCGGAGAGTGAAATCCGAGAAGGGCTAGAAGGCAATCTTTGCCGTTGCACCGGATATCACAACATCGTTAAGTCCGTTTCCTACGCCGCTGATCTCATGTCGGCCGGCCCCGCGAAAGGTGCGAAATGACAGCTGCCGTCGAAACAGACACCGCAATCGGTAAGCCGATTCGCCGCAAGGAAGACGCGCATCTGCTGCACGGGCAGACAAATTGGACCGACAACATCCAACTGCCTGGAACCGTGCACATGGCAATCCTGCGCAGCCCGATGGCACATGCCAAAATCACGAAACTTGATGTATCGGGGGCCCTGAAGCAGCCGGGAGTCGTGGCCGCATACGGAGCGAAGGAACTCGGTGATCTAAATGGCGGAGTGCCATGCGTTTGGCCGGTAACCGATGACATCAAGATGCCCGCATTTCCGGCGCTGGCAATCGACAAGGTCCGACAGGTCGGTGACTGCGTAGCGGTGGTTCTTGCCACCAGTGTCGCAGCCGCTGTCGACGCTCTCGACTCAATCGTAGTCTCCTATGAGCAGCTACCCGCTGTCACTGACATGGAAGCAGCCCTTGGAAGTGGCAGTGCGCTAGTCCACGACGAAATCGAGACGAATGCCTGCTACGTCTACAAGATGCCCTGCGGCGACTATGAAGCCTCGCGGGCAAAGGCCGATGTCGTAGTGGCCAGGCGATTCATCAATCAACGACTGATCCCAACATTCATGGAACCACGCTCGGTGGTCGCCGCGCCAATGGGCATGAGTGACGAAATCACCATCTGGTCAGCAACCCAGATTCCGCACGTTCTACGAGTCCTGCTGGCACTAGTGACCGGAATCCCGGAGAACAATCTTCGCGTCGTGGCACCAGATGTTGGCGGTGGTTTCGGTGGCAAACTCCAGTGCTACCGGGAGGAGATCCTCGTCACGAACCTAGCTAAGAAGCTCGGTCGGCCGGTTAAATGGACCGAGACCCGAAGCGAGAATCTGGTCGCAACCCATCATGGTCGCGACCAGATTCAAGATATTGAAATCGCTGCCACCAAAGACGGCAAGATCTTGGGCCTTAAGGTCACCCTGCTCGCCAACATGGGTGCCTACTTGCAGATCATCACGCCTGGCGTACCACTCCTTGGCATGTTCATGTACCCGGCGATCTACAAGATGGATTCATACGACTTCACCTGCACGGGTGTGTTCACCAATAAGACGCCGACCGACGCCTATCGCGGGGCCGGCCGGCCCGAATCCACTTATGCGATCGAGAGAATCGTCGATGAGTTGGCTGCCGAAATCGGCATGGAGCCGATGGAGTTGCGGAAGAAAAACTGGATCAAACATGAGGAATTCCCCTTTACCACCGTTGCCGGATTAACGTACGACACGGGCAACTACGAAGCTGCGACTGAAAAAGCCCTTGCAATGTTCGACTACGACGGCCTAAGGGCCGAGCAGGCACAGCGCCGGGCATCCGGTGACCCAGTGCAACTTGGCATCGGAATATCAACATTCACCGAAATGTGCGGGCTCGCCCCCTCCCGAACCCTAGGCGCGCTTAAGTACGTAGCCGGCGGCTGGGAGCACTGCACGGTACGCGCACTCCCAACCGGCAAGATCGAAGTGGTAACCGGGACATCTCCCCACGGCCAAGGCCACGAGACGGCTTGGAGCCAAATCGCCAGCAGCATCCTTGGCGTTCCAGTTGAGGACATTGAAGTGATCCACAGTGATACCGGTCGCGCGCCTTACGGCATGGACACCTACGGCTCTAGGTCACTTGCCGTCGGCGGGCAGGCGATCAAGGCCGCCAGCGAGCGCCTCGTCGAGAAGGCCCGGGTAATTGCCGCGCACCAACTCGAGTGCAGTGCATCGGACTTGGAATTCGTCAATGGCAGTTTCCAAGTGAAGGGCGACCCGAGTAAGTCACAGGCGCTGGGTGCGGTTGCCTTCGAGGCCTTCACGGCACACAATCTGCCGCCGGGCGTAGAACCGACCTTGCAGGCTGAGGCCACAATCGACCCTGAGGATTTCTCGTATCCGCACGGGACCCACTTAGCTGCCTTGGAAGTCGATACCGAGACGGGGCAGGTCAAGCTTCGCAAATATGTCTGCGTAGATGACGTGGGCATGCAGGTGAACCCAATGATCGTCGAAGGTCAAGTTCATGGTGGTGTTGCCCAAGGCATCGCACAGGCGCTTTTTGAGGGCGCCGAGTACGACGACGACGGTAACCTGCTGACCGCGAGCCTCGCCGATTATCTAATACCGAGCGCTGCGGACCTACCCTCGTTCGAGACCGGATCTACCGTCACCCCTTCGACCACGCACCCACTAGGGACTAAGGGCGTTGGCGAAGCCGGGACAATCGCATCAACGCCAGCAATCATCAATGGCATTGTCGACGCTCTCAGACACCTTGGAGTAACAGACGTTGCCATGCCCGCCGCACCGCAGACCGTGTGGCGAGCAATTCAAACTGCTAAGGGAGGTGCCAAATGATTCCCGTCGAATTCGATTATGTGAAGGCGACATCCATCGATCAGGCGCTTGCTGCCTTGAAGTCAGGGGGCGAGGACTCCAAGATAATTTCCGGTGGCCAATCACTCCTGCCAGTACTGAGACTGCGAATGGCCGAGCCATCGGTCCTGGTCGACTGCGGCGGCATCGATGAGATGCTCGGCGTCCGGGACGACGGTGATTCGATAACCATCGGGGCGGCGACAACCCACCACGGTGTCATGAGCAACTCCTTGGTGCAAAAGCACGCACTCTTGCTGGCGCAGGCAACCGCCACCGTGGCAGATCCGGCTATTCGGCATCGGGGCACCACCGGCGGCGCCCTGGCCCATGCCGATCCGGCCAGTGATATCCCAGCCGCGGCGTTGGCACTTGATACATCCTTCGTGATCGCTGGTCCAGGTGGTAGGCGAACTGTCGCGGCCAAGGACTTCTTCCTTGATTACTTCACCACCGCCGTCGGCCCGGATGAAATCCTGGTCAGTTTCAGTATCCCCAAGTGCGACTGGGGCAGTAGCTATTCGAAGTTTAACCGAACGGCACAGGCCTGGGCCATTGTCGGAGTTGCTGCCGTTGTCAATGTCCAAGGCGGGGTTATCAAGGAGGCCCGCATCGGCCTCACCAATATGGCTCCGACCGCCGTCCGTGCAAGCACGGTGGAAGCAGCACTTGTTGGCGCCTCATCGCCGGCTGACATCACCGCAGCGGCAATGCATGCGGCCGATGGAACTCGGGCAACAAGTGACCTCCATGCCCAGGCCGATTACCGGGAGCACCTGGCCCGGGTCATCACGGCGCGGGCGGTTCGGGCAGCCTCCGGCATCTAGCCCGGCCGCCGCGACTTCCCGCTTTCGCATTCAGATAGCGGTAAGGGGTAAACGCAGGGCAGCAGGCGCGTGATCAGGTACTACCGGGTTCTTCGGCGCGACCGGTTGTATCCGCAGATAAGGCTGGCCAAGTTCCGGTCGTAGGTCCGCCTCACCCTTGTTCGGCCACAGTGCCATAGCCCGCTCGGCTTGGGCGGTGATGGTCAGCGAAGGGTTCACGCCAAGGTTCGCCGTGATTGCCGCGCCGTCAACCACATGCAGCCCCGGGTGGCCGAATGCGCGGTGATAGGCGTCAATCACCCCGTGATCAGCGTCCACGCCGATTACGCAACCGCCAACAAAATGCGCGGTCATCGCAGCGTCGAAATTCTCGAAAACACTGCTTCCCGGAACCCCACCGATCTTCTGCGCCACCCGCTTGATGACATCGTGGGCCACCGGCAGATAGGTGGGTGCTGGATTAGACTCATCTTTCTTAGTAGTCAAATGCCAACGGCCAAAACGCGATCGCGTGCCTACTGTGGTCAATGAGTTATCAACCGGTTGCATCACCAGCGAGATAACCGCACGCTCGCTCCACCGGCGCACATTAAGCAGTGACACCGCATTACGCCGTTGACGCACGAGTTCACCGGTCCAGATTTTCCAACGGGCTTTGCCCATTTGCGGGACGGTGATTACCGACTGCAACAGACCCATCGAATTAGAACCCTTGCCGTACCGCACAGGCTCCACATGGGTATTTGGATCCGGGAACCAACTAGAGGTGATAGCCACCCCCTGCGTGTAGTCGCTCGCCGAGGAGTTCGAGATGGCTCCGAGAATCGATTCGGAGTTGGTCCGAGACAGCCGGCCCAGTCGCTTTGATAGGCGCGGCAACTTGCCCGTATCACTCATTTGATGCAGTAATTTCTGCGTGTTGTAGGTGCCGGCCGCCATGATCACGTGCGCTGCGCTGAAGGATCTCGTGCGCTTACCAAGATGCAAGCCAGTACGGACAGTGCTGACTTCGTAGCCGCCACCGGCGCGCTCAGCAATCTCGGTCACGGTGGTGAGCGGGTGCACGCACGCACCCGCCAGCTCGGCCAGCCCTAGATAATTCTTGGGCAAAGTGTTCTTGGCGCCATGTCGGCACCCCGTCATACATTCACCGCATTCAATGCAACCGGTGCGATCTGGGCCAACACCTCCGAAGAAAGGATCTGGTTTCACGACACCGTGGCCCGCCCCGAAATAAACTCCGACCGGCGTGAGCCGGAAGGTGTGACCAACCCCCATGTCATCGGCGACGGCCTTCATGACCAAGTCACTTGGAGTCATCGTCGGATTCTCAGCGACCCCGAGCATTCGGGCCGCCTGGTCGTAGAACGGTGTCAACTCATCGGCCCAGTCGGTGATATCGACCCACTGCGGATCGGTGAAGTACTTCTTACCGGGCACGTACAACGTGTTCGCATAGTTCAAACTGCCGCCACCAACACCTGCGCCGGCAAGTACCACGACATCCTTCAGTACATGGATGCGTTGGAGCCCCGTCAGGCCCAGCTTCGGTGCCCACAAGAACCGCGATAGGTGCCACGAGTTCTTTGGATAAGTGGATTCATCGAACCGGCGCCCCGCCTCAAGCACGCCTACCCGATAGCCCTTTTCGACTAATCGAAGAGCTGAGACCGAACCGCCGAAGCCGGATCCGATAATGATGACATCGAAATCCATTTCGCTACCAGGCATCCATGCTCCCCAATCCGTGGGCGTTACTTGAAGCCAAATTTCTTCATGGCCCCTACCGCTGCCACGAGCGTGCCACCCCAGCGTTCATTTGACCACCCGAACGGGGCGCCGAAGCCAAGAGCCCGTTGCGTGGCGATGGTCTGCGCCTCCGTGTATTTCAAGAATCCCTCCGCGCCATGGCGGCGCCCGAGCCCCGAGTCACCCATGCCACCCATCGGCGCCCGAACGCTCCCCCACGCCGCTGCATAGCCCTCGTTGATATTTACGGTGCCGGCCTTGAGCTGAGCGGCGATCTTGTTGCCGGCATAGGTATCGCTAGTTAGGACTGAGGCGTTCAACCCGTACACGGTGTCATTGGCCAAAGCGACCGCCTGCTCGTCGGAGTTAACCGGGTAGACCGCGACCACCGGGCCAAAAGTCTCATCCCGGCACAATTTCATGTCTTCGCTGACCCCGGCCAAGACCGTTGGCTCAAAGTAGTACGGACCGACTTCAGGGCGTGCCTTCCCACCGACGAGCACCTGCGCACCGTGCGCAACCGCATCGGCTAGGTGCGCCTGAACTCGATCCAGCTGGTTCTGCGAAATAAGCGACCCCATATCCGCGCCCCAGCCAAGTTCAGGGACCATTCGCATCCCGGCGACTCGTGGCAGGAATAGGTCCAAGAATGGCTGCATCACCTCCTCATGGATATACATCCGCTCAATGGAGATACATAACTGACCGGCGTTCGCGAAGCAGGCTCGCACTGCGATTTCTGCGGCGCGTTCAAGATCTGCATCCGCACGAATGATCATCGCGTTCTTGCCGCCGAGCTCAAGGGAGCAGCCAATGAGTCGCTCACCGCAGCGGCGAGCGACTTCGCGGCCGACCTGTGTCGACCCAGTGAACATCACATAATCAACGCGATCGATGACCATCGGCCCGACATCGGCACCGGCCCCGGTTACCACTCGGATAACCGACTCCGGGACCCCGGCCTCAATCATCAGATCAACTACCCACAGGGCGGTCAGCGAGGTTTTCGAATCCGGCATCAGCACCACCGCGTTACCGGCCAGCAAGGCCGGAATCGCATCACTTGCCGCCAAGGTGAGCGGGTAGTTCCAGGGCGAGATGATCCCGACTACCCCCTTTGGGCGCCGTAACTCCTGAACCCCTATCAGGACTGGCAACGCCCCACGATGGCGAACGGGCCTCATCAAGCGTGCAGCATCCCGCGCGTAATGCCGGGCGTTAATCAGGACATCGAGGATCTCCTCGATTGCATCGCGACGAGCCTTGCCCGTCTCGAGCTGAATTATGTCTAAGCCTTCGTCCCGTCGCTCCAAGACCAGGTCATGGAACTTCAAGAAGATGCGAGCGCGCTCTTGCACCGGCCGCTGGGCCCACCACCGCCCCGCTTTGCGCGCGGTGGCCACAGCAGCAGTCACGTCAAGTTCGGTTGAGATGGGCAGTGCATAAAAGGCAGTTCCACTGAACGGAGCCAGCACTTCAATTGATCTGGGATTCGCCCCTACCGCCGCATGCCCAAGAAGTCGCCGGACAACGGCAGGCTCCATCTCAACCCCAGCAGCGACGCTCACGTCAACCCACTCATGCGGTAACTACCATCTCCACCCGTTGGAATTCCTTTAGATCGCTGTAGCCTGTTGTTGCCATCGCCTTACGCAGCGCGCCAGCGATGTTCATGGCCCCGGCCGCGTGAGTTGATGGTCCGTTCAATACCTCCGCGAAGGAGCCGACCTGGGTCAACAGGTTTCGCTGCCCCCGCGGTAGGTGCGCGTGCCAGGCTTCGGCGCCCCAGTGCGCACCGCCACCGGGGGCGTCGGCGGCTCGTGCCAGTACCGATCCGAGCATCGCCGCATCCGCGCCACACGCAAAGGCGCGTACGATATCGCCACTTTGCCCCATCGAGCCGTCTGCGATCACATGTACGTAGCGACCACCCGACTCGTCGAGATAGTCCCGTCGCGCAGCCGCAACATCTGCGACCGCGCTCGCCATCGGAACCCGCACTCCCAACACATCGGAGGTGGTCATTGATGAACCACCGCCAAAGCCAACGAGCACCCCGGCCGCACCGGTGCGCAACTGGTGCAGGGCCGATTGGTAGGTGGCACACACGCCCACGATCACCGGAACATCGAGCTGGT
>SXGR01419442.1_pt1 | contig 36720 bp, 34 predicted proteins | sample 3174711 | NCBI WGS metagenome assembly SXGR01 (sample SAMN11356860, study PRJNA531348) | freshwater metagenome | isolation source: freshwater sample F1-60 | place: China: Fuxian Lake, Yuxi | collected 2017-12-25 | reverse complement strand
CCGTCCGCTGCCAGCCAGCAGCCCATCGCCATCACGCTGAGACCCGCCGCCGTGTGGAAGAACGCCACGTTGCCGCGCGAGGACTCGGGCAGATAGGCGAAGGCCAGCGCGGTGATGGCCGAGCCGAGGTTGCCCGCCATGTTCATCGTGCCGCTCACCGCGCCCGCGTGCGGCCCGCCGATGTCGATGCAGAAACTCCACGATGGCGAGAGCGTCATGTCCGCGCCGAAGATGGCGACCGACAGCCAGAAAACCGCGCCCGCCGCCGTGGCTTGCTCGACGCTCATCACCATCCCCACGGCCGCGAGCGCGAAGCCCGCGATGGCCGGCAGCTTGCGCGAGAGCGCCGGGCGGCCGTTGCGATACAGCGCGTCCACGAGCCAGCCGGAGAAGATGTTGCCCGCCGCACCCGCGAGCAGCGGCACCATCGCGTAGTAGCCGGCGTCCACGGCATCGAGCTGATACTTCGATTTCACGTAGGGATAGAGCCACGAGAGGCTGAAGAAGAAGGTGAAGTTGCTGCCGAAGTATTGGACCATCATCAGCCAGAGATTGCCGGAGCGGAGCATCGCGCCCAGCGGCAATGGCGTGGGCGCGAGCGCGGTGGCAGGGGCTTGGCGATGCTGGAGGATGTAATCCAATTCCGCCGGGGAAATACCCGCGTGCTCGCGCGGCTCGTCGCGGAACCACCACCACCAAACCAGCGACCACGCGAAGCCCACGACCATCAGCACCGCGAAGGTTTGCTTCCAGCCGAACTTGGCAATCATCGCGGCCACCAGCGGCATCGCCAGCGCCGCGCCCAGCCGCGAGCCGGAGAAGTTGATGCCCTTCACCAGCCCCCGTTCGCGCACGGGAATCCACGAGTAGATCACCTTCGCCATGCCAGGGAACGCGCCGGCCTCGCCCGCGCCAAAGAGGAAGCGCACCACGAGCAGGCTCGCGAAGTTCCACGCCGCCGCCGTCATCCCGGTGAAGACGGACCACACCGTCACCACTGCGGTCAGAACGATGCGCCCGCCGACCCGGTCCGCGAGCGCGCCACCCGGCGTCTGGAAGAGCGCGTATCCGAACGCGAACGCCGCGAGCACCCACGCCCACTGTTCCTTGCCGAGGCCGAGGTCGCGCGAGACCGCGTCCTTCGCGGTCGAGATGCACGTGCGGTCCACGTAGAGCAGCAGCGACAGCAGGAACGTGCCGGAGACGAGGAGGTAGCGGCGGGGAATCATGTTGCGCGCAAGGTTTGCACCGCCTCGGCGAGCGCGTCGGGGCCGCCGACGTTGCCGGGGAAAACCACGTAATCGAGGCCGGGAAATTTCGCCTCCGCGCCGAGCCGCCACACGGGAACGCCCGGCAGCAACTGCCCGCGCACCAACGCGCGTCGCACGCCGAGGCCGCGCGTGGCGAGGTCGCTCGACGTGATGCCGCCCTTCGCGATGAGGTAACGCGGCGGCGCAGTCAGTTCCGAGACGATGCTCACGAGCGCAGTGGAAACGCGCTGGCCGATGCCGAGATTCGCGGTCGAGCCCTCGCCTGTCACCAGCGCGCGACTGGTGAAGAGCACCACGTCGTGGCCGGCGGCGAGTTGCGCGTTCACCGTGCGGGCAGCGGCGGCCACGACGGCGGTGGCGGTCGTTTCGTTCAACACGTCGTTGACCGCGAGTTCCACGGGCGTCGCGCCGCCCGCAGCCAACAGCCGACTCAATTGCTCCGTGCTCTTCGGCACATACGAGCCGACCACGACGAGGCCGCCGGTGCCGGTGGACTTCGTCAGGTCGCGGCCCGTGAGCAGCGGACGCGGCGCGAGGCCCATGCGCGTGGCGACAAACGACGCACCGGTGCGGTAAATCGTCCGCGCCCCGCGCGCCTCGGCCAGCAGCGCGGCCAGCACAATGACTTCCAGGTCGCGCGCGCCAGCGGCGTTGGCGATGCAGACGGAGCCGTCGGCGAGGTTGAGTTGTTCCGCGACAGCCTGCGGGCCACGGGTGCGGATAGTGTCAAGGGACAGCGAGGTGATTTGCTCCGGTCGGATGCGCCCGCGCGACTTCTCCACGACCCACTCGCGCAGGTTTGAAGAGCGATAGCCGAACACGGCGTCTTGCGCGAAGGGCGTCTGCGCGGCGGGCACGAGGCGGTCGCCGTCCGCGACGTAGTGGACATCGCCAATCGTGTGCCGCCCGCCCGCCTCGAAATGCGGGCAAAGCAAGATGGGCGGAAGGCGGCGACTCAACGCGCCGCCGAGCGCCTCGACTTCTTCCGGGAAATGGCCGCGCAAGGTCGAGTCGCTGCGGCTGATGACGATGAAGTCCTGCGCAAGCTCGGCGGCCACACGGGCGAGGCGTTCGCCAATCTCGCGGTTGATGCGGCACGCTTCCTCGACGGGGAACGCGCGCGAGTTGGTGAGCAGGTAGAAGCCCGGGCCTGGCTGTTGCAGCTCCGCGCGCAAGGCGGCTTCGCTCCACTCCGTCAGCACCGGGATGTCATGCACCGTCTGCGTGCCGGTCGGGTCGTCGTCGAGGACGACCACCTTGGTGGGATGCGCGGCGAGATGCGCGCGGATGGCGGGCAGCAAGGACTCGGGCCACGGTGGCGGGAGGTGCAAATCCTTTAGTTGAACTGGGGAATCTTGAATTCGGGCATCGGGCATCAGGCATTTGCCGAGGGCGCGGCCGAGCCGACGACCGGCGCGGCAATTTCCGATTTAGATTCTCGATGCCAGCTTTCACGATTTCCAATTCCCTACTTCCCAGTCATCTCCACGCGCACGCCTTGCGTTGCCGTTGCGTCGAGGAACACGGCGCGCTTGCCCTGCGTGCCTTGGTGCGGCTGCGGCGCGGTGGGCACGGGCGATTGCTTCATCGCTTCGCCCACGTCGTCCACGCGCAGGCAAAAGTGATGCAAGCCCGGCCCGTGCTGCGCGAGCCACGCGCGCAGCGGATGGTCGGGCGTGAGCGGCTCGACGAGTTGCAGGTGCGTGTTCCCGAGGTCGAGATGTGTGAGCCGCACGGTGCCGCCGTTGACGACCTCGCTGTAGAGCAGCGGGAACCCAAGCGCGTCGCGCCAAGTCTTCAGCGCGGCCTCCGTGTCGGGGACGACAATGGCGAGGTGGTCGAGTCCTTGGTGGTTCATGCGGCAGTTTGATATGCGTTCGCTACTTCTTCCCGGACGTTTCTAAACTTGAGCGTGTCTTCTTCATCAGCATTCCCGGTTGATGCTGTTACCCATCAAGGCTGGGAGCCCGTAATCTCCGCGCAGAGCTTGTAGAAGCTACGCTTGCGCTCCGAGCTAGTCTTCCAATTCACCGGCATGGATTGGTAGCCCTCATCAAATCCCTCGCCCTTCATCCGGTAGTCGAAATAGCCCCATGACGCGTGTTCGCCGACGGCGGCGATGAAGTTGTTCACCGGCTTGTCGAAGTCGAAGTGGTCGTCCTCGTTGAAAAGCACCGGCATCGTCCGCCACGTCGGCAACGCCCTAGTGAGCTTGACCATCTCGACGATGCGTTTGGGATCCTTGACCCCGTTGCCATGGATCAGCGCGAAGTCCGACACGGCGATCACCTCCGGTGTCGGAATGACGTTTCCGCCGAAGGAGGTTCCCACCAACAGTCGGCGCCCGTCGGCACCCTTCGTGTCGCGCACCCGCGCGATCAGTTCTTGAATGCGATGGATGCGGAGAATCTCCGGACGGTAGGTGGGATTCGCCTCGTTGTTGACCTCGATCAGCAGATTGCGCCAGCCGCCTGCGAGCAGCCAGCGGGTCGCGTTGTCGGTTGCCGTGCGAACGGCGTCCTCGTCACGGAAGCGAGGCGACTGGCCGAAGTAAAAGTAGCCGACGATGGGGACCATCCCCAGACGGTCCGCCTCGTCGAGCACGCGCTTCATCCGATCCAGAAATGCCGGACGCATCGAGCCGTCGGGGTTGAAGGCGTTGTTCTCCCAAGGCTGCGAGCGTGAGTAGCCTTCCGGTGACCCGCCCTGGAAATTAACCGTAAACGAGAGCAACCCGTGCTTGCGCCACTCCGGCATCATGGCGATGAACTCGCGCACGTTGCGTTCGGCGTCCCACTTGCCGGTGTCGGGATATTTCCAGCGCCCTGCTGTCTCGGGGTTCATATCGTCGAAGGTCGCCTGAACCATCCTCGAGTTCATGAGCAGGCCTTCGATGCGATGACCGCGCCACACGCGACCTGCGTAGGTCGGTTGGCCATTGCTGTGGAAGTCCCCGCCGTGGATGGAGACGACAGTTGCGCCATTTGCGCGGCTGAACGCCCCTAACAAAGCGAGAAGGAGGATGAGTAACATGGCTCGTCCCGTTCTCTGCGGGCGCAGGGTGTCGGGAACAACGATGGCGAAAGGGGCGAGGCTTTGGTGGTTCATGGCTGGGTTGGTGATTTGATTTCGACACGGTCTCCTGCCGCCTTCGCGCGGCGGAGCAGTTCATCATGGATGCGCTTCGAGCTTTCGCGGAATTTCTTCTCGTTCGTGCGTTCCACTGCGGGCGGATTCGTGCCGTCGCCGGCGATGTCGCCCAGGCCCGCGCCCCAGTTGCCGAGCAGCACCCAATAGGTGGCCGAGTCTGAATGGTCCACGCCCTTCTGAACGAATTTGCCTTCGGCAAAAATCTTCCCCAGCCGGCTGCTCTTGAACTGGTTGAAATACTCCGCGCCCTTCGGCCCGCCGCTGACGATCCCGTGCTGGCCAATCGCGCCGGATTCGTAGTAGCGGATCACGCCGTCGCGCGCGCACATCTTCATGTAGGCGCAAGCGGCGGCGTCCTCGCGACAGTTCGCGACGTGCTCTGGGTGTTCGGGCGAACCCTGGTGCAGCGCGGAGTCCGTCCAGTGCGCGATGAAGCGGAGTTTCTTCAGCACGTCCAGGCGCTTCGTCGCGCGGCAATGGTTCACGAGGATCGCCGGCTCCGTCAGCGAGCCCCAGCACAGGACGTTGATGGGCGCGCCGTCCGGTTGCTGCGCGGCGACGTCGAGGAGCGCGCCCACGGTCGGATAGCGGGCGAGGTCGGCGTAAGTCTTCGCGGCATCGTAGCGTTCGCCCGATGCCTTGATGCATGACCGGGTGAACCGGATGTCCAGTGGGTAGCCGCCGATGGAACGGTTGAGCGCGGCGACCTCGGCGCGATACGCGTCGCCGATGAAACGGTTCGCCCACGCGCCCTGATCCGGCGTGTCGCGATGCTCCTTGCGGTGCGTGCTGGCTACGACAATGCCGAGCGTCTCGAATTCGTTCGCCATCAGGAGATAGCCTGCCATGGCGGAAATGTCGTCGGGATCATTGACCGTGCCCATGTGCGTCGAGCCCTTCAACGTGCCGTCGCTCATGTCGGTGTAGATCCACACCTTCGGCTTTGCATCGGCTGCGGCTGCGGCATGGAGAGACACCGCGAGGAAGAATGCGGTGCAGAGTGTCGTGATAGAATGCGGCAGTTTCATATCAGGAAACGATGTCCACCGGTGCGCGGCGTTCGGCGGATTGATAAACCGCCTCCTGAACTGCGGTGGTGATCAGGTAATCTTCGCCGCTCGTCTCGAAGGGCTTCCCGTCCAGCAGCCGGTCAATGAAGTGGCGCTGCGTCGCATAAACGCAGTCACCGGCAAAGCCGCGCCGGTCGTGCGCGTAGTTCACTTCCGTTTCCGCGCCACCGAGTTTCTTCAGTGTGATGCGGCCATCCAGATGCAGGCGCAGGCTGCCCGCGCTGCCCTCGACAAGGAACTCGCCGAAGGTGTAGCGGGCCTCGGGCAGCGGGCACGCGGGCTCGTTGTAACGGTTGGCGTCCCACTGGCCGATGGCGCCGCTGGCGAACTCAAACACAAGCAGCCCGCAGTCTTCGCCTTTGATGACGGGATTGAGCCGACGCAGCCACGCGGTCACGCGCGCGATGTCGCCAGCGAGATAGCGGAACGTATCAATGAAGTGCAGGCCAGTCTCATAGACCAGCAGGCGCGGGTAATCGCGGAAAAAGGGCTGGCGCGGGATGTAGGCGTTCTCGCCCCAGCCGTCGCCCATGCGGGAGCGGAAGTTCAGCGAGAACAACTGCCCAATCGCGCCCGCGTCGAGCAGCCGCTTGATCTCGCGGTGCCACGGCTGGAAACGGAAGTTCTCATGCACCATCAGGCGCGCACCAGCCCGCGCGGCGTTGGCCACGATGGCGTGCGCCTCGGCGAGCGTGGGTGCGAGCGGCTTCTGGCAAATGATGTGAACGCCGCGCCGCGCAGCCTCGGCGCACATCTCCGCATGCGACGGCGGCGGCGTGATGACATCCACGAAGTCCGGCTTCTCCACGTCGAGCATCTCGCGCCAGTCGGCATAGCACTTCGTCAGGCCGAACTTGTCGGTGATCTCCTTGGCGCGCGTCGCGTCGCGATTGCTGAACGCGACGATCTCGACCTCGGGAATCCGCTGCCACGCCTCGTATTGAAAGTGGCTGAAGTAGCCCGCGCCAATGCAGACGCCTTTCAACCTGGGTTTGTTAGGAACTGAGCTCATGTGCAGGAATGGTATCAGGCCGAGGCGGGTTCCTCGATCTTGCGCGCGGGATCCACGACCACCCAACACAGGGCGGCGAGGACGCTGAAGACCGCGATGAGGTAGAAGAAAACGTTGCCGCTGCCCGTCTTCTGGAGCAGGGCCGAAAGCAAGAAGGTGGCGCAGACCACCAGATAACGTTCGTGGATCCTCACGGATGGGGAAGACCTTCCATTGCAAACGCCCGGCACGGGCAGCCGTCCCCGCCCTCGATTTTCAGCGGCGCAGCGACGAAGAAGACTTTCTGCTCCGTGAGCGCGCCGAGATTTGTCAGCCCCTCGACGATGGTCACATTCGCGCCGAGGAGGATGTGGTGGATGCGCGTGAGCTCGTCGCGGTTGTTCACATCTGCCACAGACGGCGGCTCGACGCCAAGGAGGTTGACGCGTTTCTCCACGCACCAGTGGGCGAGGTCGTCGGCGATGCGCGGGAAGTTGTCGCGGTAATGTTGCGGATTGCCAACGTGCCGCGACCAGCCGGTGCGCAGCAGGAGCGATTCGCCGGGCTGAAATTTCGCGGCCACATCGCCGAGGTGTGCGACCGTGATGAGCGACTTGTCCGCGAGGCCGTCGAGGTTCACCACCCACGCCCAGCCGGTGCAGCGTTCGAGGCGGGTGCGGTCAATCGTGCCCGGGCCGGCGGCGAAGTGCGTCTGCGCGTCCATGTGCGTGCCCGCGTGCGAGTAGAGATGGAGCGTGCGCGCGTTCCAGCCGTCGCGCTCGACGGTCTTCGCTTGCTCCCAATCCACGCCGCGCATGCCGGGGCGCATCGTGAGCGTGAGGTCAACGAGGCGCATGGCGGCTCACAGTCGCGCGATGACCAAGTCGGTCATCTGCGTGGTGGAAAGTTTCCCACACATGTCCGGCGTGCGGTTGGCGGGGTCGGCGAGGACGGTTTCCACGGCTCGGCGGATGAGCGCTGCGCCGCGCACCAGTTCCGCATCGCCAAGCCATTCGAGCATGAGCGCGGCGGAGAGGATGGTGGCGATGGGGTTCGCGATGCCCTTGCCGGCGAGGTCCGGCGCGGTGCCGTGCGAAGGTTGGAACAGGCCGCAGTCGTCGCCCAAATCGGCGGACGGAGCCATGCCCATGCCGCCGACAAGGCCCGCGCCGAGGTCGCTGAGGATGTCGCCGACCATGTTCTCGGTGACAAGCACATCGAAGGTCTCCGGGCGCTGCACGAGGTAGAGCGCCATTGCGTCCACGTAGATGTGGCTGGCCTGCACGTCGGGAAACTCGCGCGCGACAGCGTCGAACACGGAGCGGAAGAAAACCATCGAGGGCAGGACGTTGGCTTTGTCCACGAGCGCGCATTTGCGACGGCGGGTGCGCGCCAGCTCGAAGGCCTTGCGACAGATGCGCTCGGCCCCGCGACGCGTGATGCGGAGCACGTCGCGCACTTCGCCCGAGGAGGTGTCGTTCTGCGAGAGCCGCGCGGAGAAGAGGCCTTCGCAGTTCTCCCGCACGATGACGAAGTCAATTTCACCCGCGCCGTGTCGCTTCAACGGCGTGTCGTCCGCGTGGTAGAGGCGGATGGGGCGGATGCCGGCGTAGAGGTCGAGCTGCTCGCGCAGGTCAATCTGCGGCGTCATCTCCTTGCCATTGGGCCAGCGCACGCTGGGCAGGCCCATTGCGCCCAGCAGCACGGCGTCGGCAGCGCGGCAGGCGTCAAGGGTCTTGGCCGGGAGCGGGTCGCCATGGCGGAGATACTCGGTGGCACCGACGGAAAATTCCTCCAAGCGGAAAGTCACACCAGTGAGCCGCGCCTCGACCGCGCGCAGCACGCGAAGCGCGGCGGCGGTCACGTCCACGCCGATGCCGTCACCGGGCAAAACCGCGATGTTGAAAGTCCGGGGCGTCGTGGCGGTGGACGCGAGGTTGTTCACTGGCGGCGAAGCTAGCGCGGCGACGCCGTCACGGGAAGCTCCAGCCGGAAGGGCGGCAGTTGGCATGGGAGGAAGATTAAGGGCGCACGACTGCCAGCCAGTCCTCGTTGGCCTCGGCGGGCGGATTGCCGAGCACGACTTTGCCCCCGCCAGCGACCGACTTGACGGAACCTTCGCGCAGAGCACCGCCGGTGCGCGGGTTGAGCCACTTCACGCTGAAGGAGCCTTTGGCCGCGCTCAAATCCAGCTCGCTGGTGCCGCCGCTCGGCAGATACACGAGATAGACCTTGCCGGCTTGGGCGAAGCAGAACTTCGAGTTGTCGTCCTTCGTGTTGCCGATGAGCGCATTGCTGCTAGTCATGTCCGCGAAGGGGATTTTCTCCGTGCGGAAGAAGTCGAGAGCGATGCGGCAGTAATCCCACGACTTGTCGCGGCTGCGGAAGTCCTGGCAAACGAGGTCATTCTCCGCGAGCTGGTAGCCGAAGTAATATTCCACGCCCGCGCCTCCGGCCATGAAGTGGCCCCAGAGCGTGAGCTTGCGGATGTCGTGGAGATCGTAGGCTTTGGTGGGCGTGGCCTTGTCGGATGGGGCGTTTTCGACCGCGCCCTTTTTCTTCGCGTTGGGATTGGGCCGCTCGACGGCCTGGCCGCCGAAGCCTTGGTAGCCGGGGTCGGGCGGCACGCCGAGGCTGGCGGAGTTTTGCTCGTCGTTGGCGACGACCCACAGACGGCCCGCCAGCGCGGAAGCCCGCAGCCACTGGAGCGTGCGCTGATGCACGGCGGCCCAACTGTTTTGCAGCGACACGCCCGTGAGCAGCGACTTGTCGCCGAGCAGCGGCTTATAGACGAGTTCCTGCTCCGGCGGGAACGTGTGCAGGACGATGTTGTGCCGGTAAGGGTCGGTGTCGTGGAGGAACTTCACCATGTCGCGCACCTCGTCGGTGGACTGCGTGTTCTCCTCGCCGATGTTCCAGTTGAGCGCGAGCGCGTGGCTGAAGCGCGCGATGAGTTCGCGGCAATACAGCTTACGCTCGGGGCCCAGCTTCCCGCCGTCGAGGGCTTCGGGCAGGTTCACTTCCTTGCGGGCGGGGCCGAGGCGATTGTCGTCGGACTCGTTCTCTTGCAGTTTGAAATGCAGGTAGAGGCCGAGCTGCGTGGCGTGGTCGAACACGACGGCCCACTGGTCGAGCTTCGAGCAGTCGTAGTTCAGCTTCCCGTCGCGCTCGACGAACGGCCACACGTTGTCGCCATCGCCGGCGGCGTTGTAGGTGAGGAAGGAGAAGGCGTTCACGCCCTTGCCCGCGAGGTAGTTCAGCGCACCGATGAGGGCCTTGCCTTTGCCGTCGCGCCACGTCGGGTCGCCCGCGCGCCAGTCGCGGAGGTGCGGCGCCCAGTCCTTGAGCGGCACGCCCGCTTTGAGCGCAACGGTGTTGTCGATATCCACGTAGGCCAGCATCGTCTCCGGCGAGTCGGGACCGGCTTTCAGGAAATACTGCTTCGAGCCGGCGAACTGGAGGTGATGCTTGCCGACGTAAGTGAGCCGCCCGTGCGCGCGGAAGTCGCGGCCCGTCTTGTCCGTCGCCGCGACGGTGAACGTGCCCTTCACGCCATCAAACGGCGCGACCGCTTGCCCGCCACCGTCGAGCGCCGCCTTCGCGCCGCGCCGGAAGGAGACGGTGTAATTCCACTTGCCGGTCTTGTCGGGCGAGAGATGCGCGCGCCACTTGGTGCCGGACTCGGCGGAGGAATTGCCCGCGTTACCATCGGCCGCGAAGTAGCCGGGCACGGTGTATTTCGGCGAGCCCGACTCGTGCGTGAACGTGACGTTGAACGCGAGGTCGGTGAAGGGATTCGGCTGCGTGTCGCGCTCGGCGGCGAACGGCCCGTCCAGTGTGAGCGTGACCTTGTGCCATTGCTTCAGTTCGCCGGTGACGGCGACGGCGGCCTTGCCGTCGGGCTGACGAGGCAGCACGAGCGGTGCGGCCGCAGTTTTCGCAGCGGCTACAGGGGCGGGTTTGGCTGCGGCGAGTTTCGCCACTGCCGCCTTGGTCGCGTCATCGGCGGGAGCGAACTCCACCCGGGCGATGCGCGCACGGCTGAACTCCTTGCCGTCCTTGGAGGCGATTTGCGAGGCCAGCGACACCGTGTCGCCGGGCTTGAGCGAGATGCTCTTCCAAGTGGTGGCGAACTTCGGCCCTTCCTCGAACTGTTGTGCGCTCAGCGGCGCGGTGAAGCTGCCGACGGCCTGGCCATTGAGGGTGACTTGATAAGTGGACTGGCCGTCCTCCTCGCCGACAGCGGCAAGCGTCACATCATAGCGTCCGGCAGGAAACGGGAACGCGGCCTGTGCCTGACCGTTCTTGGTTTGAGCGGGGTTCAGCGCGAGCCATTTGCCCTTGTCGAGGTAGTAGCCCTTGGCGTCGGCCATGAAGGCGGGCGCATTGAGGCTCAAAGCACCACGCTCGCCAACCGTCAGTGCGGCTGCCGGGGCCGGGGCTGGGGCGGCGGCGGACGGCGCGCTCTCTTGATAGCCCGGCGGCCGCCACTTCGCGTCGCGGGCGAGGGCGATTTGATCCACCTCGATGCCGTCTTCGCGCATGGACATGAGCAGCTCGTGCGCGCCGGGCGTGGCGACGTCGAGCCAAAGTTGCATGGGCACGCCGGTGTGGACTTGCTCGGTGCGCTGCTTGCAGTCCCAGTGCCACCCGTTCTTCTTGACCGTCTGCCAACGCGCACCGCTGGCGGGCCACTGGCCATTCAGGCCGAAGTGCAGGCCGTTGTCCTCGCTGGTGGTCGAGTAGGCGCGCACCCAGACGTAGTAACGACCGGGCTGCGCGACGGAAATCTTGTAGGCCAGCACGGCCATTTTGCCGCCTTCGTTGATGAAGTTCTCGCCCTGCACGAGCTTGTCGCTGTGCGAGCGCCGCGTGTCGGGCAACAGCTCGACATAGGCCCCGCCGCTCGCGCCTGCGAGGTGCGCGGGGTCGCCGTCGGGCTCCACCTTGGGCACGGCCTTCGCGGACGTGATGTGCCACGCGCGCTTCTCGGTGAGCGTCTGTCGGTGGAAGTGCTCGGCCTCAACCATCACGACGCCGTCGCGCTCGGCAGCGAGCGCAGCGGGCGGGGTTTGTGGCTGAGTGAGGTCGGCACCTGAGAGCAGTGGTGCGAGGAGGACGGGAAGTAACAATGACAGGAGGCGCATGAGGGGTGAGTGCTGAACGAGGGCTTTTAGGGTGGAGCGAAGCGGTCAGAAGGAGGACGCGTGGTCCATGAGCCACTCCGCATCGAGGTTGTTGGGCGAGGCGTTGTTGTTGCCGCCGGGCGGCGTGGGCTTGGGCACGGTGCGCGGGTCGCGCCACTTATGAATCTCAGAGTGCCCATCGGCAAATGACATTCCGGTGGCATCGTTGTGATACTGGGAGGGGTAGTTTCCGATGGCATACTGAGCGGGCACCTTGGGCGGGCCGAAGCCGGTCATGCGGATGACAAAGTTGCCGTCGTTGATGTGCGTGTCGTGCTCTTCGATGAACACCATCAAATCCGACGGACTGGGCACCGCGATGTCGCCCATCCGCCGGAAAATGCGGACGCCGGCCGTGAGCGCCGAGCCGGAAGTGTCAGAGCCGACATACTGGTTCATAGACATGGTGCGCACCCGCGGCACACCGTTGAAGACCGTCTTGTCTGCCGGGCACTTGTATACTTGGGCGTTCTTGCTGACGTAGCGGCCAAGTTGACCGCTGAGCATGAGGGCCGCGTCGGTTTGAGTGACATCGGTGCCTGCCATCCAACCCAGCACCCAGGTGCGGTTGGCATTGGCGGGGTTGATGACGTTGCCCTGCGAACCCATGTTGCCTGGCACACCGTCGTCGTGGTCGCCCGCGTAGATCACCCAGCCCAGTGCAAGTTGCTTGTTGTTGTTCAGACACTTGATGCCTTGGGCCTTGGCTTTCGCCTTCGCGAGCGCGGGAAGAAGCATGCCCGCCAAGATGGCAATGATGGCGATGACGACAAGGAGTTCGATGAGGGTAAAACCCGCGCGGCGAAGGTGCAGCGGGAGCGGGTGGGGCGGTTGGGTTTGCATGGCGGGGTGTTGGTTTGACTGGGTGCACTTTCCCCATTCGCGACAAGCAACAGGGACAACAGCGATGGCTGAACTTAACAACGGGGAAGTCATCCCGCCATGTGGTATGCCACATTGTTCTTGTGGTTTTGCGGCTCGCTCCGTATTTGGTGTCGCCATGCCAAAGTCACCCGTTCGCCGACCCCGCTCCGGCCCCGCCCGGACCGTCGCACTCTTGGTGGAAACCTCGAACCGCTACACGCGCGAGCTGCTGCACGGCGTGCGGGATTACGCGCGGGACGCCGGCGGCTGGGTGGTGCACCTCTCGGAGCAAGGACGCGGCGATGGCCCGCCGCCTTGGCTCCAAAACTGGACCGGCCACGGCATCATCGCACGCATCGAGAACGCCGACACGGCGGCCGCCGTGCAACGCAAGAATCTGCCGGTCGTGAATGTCAGCGCCTCGGGACTGGCGGAGCAATATCCCACAGTCATCAGTGACAGCGCGGGCGTTGCGAAACTGGCCGCCGAGCACCTGCTGGAACGCGGCTTCCGGCACTTCGGCTACTGCGGCGACGGGCGGTTCGCCTGGTCTGCCAACCACGGGCGGAACTTCGCCGCGCATCTCCAGCGCGCCGGGCACGATTGCGCTTTCTATTCGAGCGCGCCGGCTGACTTCCGCGACCGGGACGCCGAGTGGGCGAAGCTGACGGCGTGGCTGATTTCGCTGCCCAAGCCGGTCGCTGTAATGACTTGCTACGACATTCGCGGGCAGCAGGTGCTGGACGCCTGCCGGGCCTTGCGATTGCGCGTGCCCGACGAGGTGGCCGTCATCGGCCAGCACAACGACGACCTCCTCTGTGAACTGTGCGACCCACCGCTCTCCAGCGTCATCCCGGACGCCCGCCGCGCCGGCTACGAAGCCGCGCGGTTGCTCGCCCGCCTCATGGGCGGCCAACGCGTCGCGGCAGGTGTGCATGCGATTGCGCCCATCGGCGTGGCCGTGCGGCGCTCGACCGATGTCATCGCCGTCGAGGACCCCCGCGTGGCGGTGGCCGTGCGCTTCCTGAACGACCACTTCGTCGAAGCCATCAATGTGGACGAATTGGCACGGCTGGCGGGAATGTCGCGGACTCGTCTGGAGCGTCAGTTCCGCGCCTTCTTTGGCCGGAGCCCTTACGACTACGCGCTGCAACTGCGCCTGCGCCGCGCGCGCGAACTGCTCGCCAGCTCGGACTTGCTCATCAGCGAAGTCGGGACGCGTGTCGGCTTCAGCACTCCGGAGTATTTCAGCGCCATCTTCAAAAGCCACTCCGGCAAGTCGCCCAAAGCGTTTCGGCGGCAGACAGCGAGTCGGGGCCAACTCCGACCAGTGACGCGATAGCACAACTTAAATACGGGATGCCACATGGCGACACGAAGCTGCTGCTCGCGCGGCGGCTGGTCGAGCGCGGCGTGCGCTTCGTGCAGGCCTATCCGAACGACCAGTGGGACGCGCGCAAGGACCTCCGCGAAAACCACGACAGCCTCTGCGGCATGACTGACCGGCCCGTGGCCGCGTTGTTGCTGGACTTGAAGCGGCGCGGACTGCTCGACCAAACGCTCGTGGTTTGGGGCGGCGAATTCGGCCGCCTGCCCGTCAGCGAGAAAGGCGTCGGCCGCGAACACAATCCCTACGGCTTCCCTGATGTGGATGGCCGGCGGCGGCATCAAGGGCGGAACCTCTTTCGGCGAGATCGACGAGCTGGGCTACAAACCCTAGCGAACTCCGTTTCAATCCCCGACCTGCACGCAACCATCCTCCACCTGATGGGCCTCGACCACGAGCGGTTGACCTACCAGCACAACGGCCGCGCCTTCCGCCTCACCGACGTGAGCGGCGACGTCATCCAGCTGCTGCTCGCGTGAAGTCTGGACGGCACCTCGTGACCTGATTCCTCCGCCCCGTTGTCCGCGATGCCGACAGTGCAGGCGCGGGAGCGTTCCCACGCCTTGGGCATGCGGCTTCGCAGTGGCGCTTTTCGCCAGAACCGGGTTGTCGCCGCGCGGAGAGCACGGTAAGAATGCCGCCCATGTTAGCCAAGGTTTGCTCCGCCGCCGTGCAGGGCATTGAGGCGTATCCCATCGAGGTGGAGGTCAATGTCGGCTGGGGCGAGACGAACATCGCCATCGTCGGGCTGCCGGATGCCGCAGTGAAGGAGTCGCGCGACCGCGTGAGCACGGCGATGACGAACTCCGCTTTTCACTTCCCGATGGGGCGCACGACCATCAACCTCGCGCCCGCCGACGTGCGCAAGGAAGGCCCGAGCTTCGACCTGCCCATCGCCATCGGCTGGCTCGCCGCCAGCGAGCAGATGAAAAGCGCCGTGCTGGACAATTACGTCCTCGTCGGCGAACTCGCGCTGACCGGCGCGGTGCGACCCGTGAAAGGCGTGCTGCCCATCGCGTTGCGCGCGAAGCTGGACGGGCGCAAGGGCGTCATCGTGCCGCGGGACAACGCGCCGGAAGCGGCGGTGGTCGCGGGGTTGGACGTGATTCCGATTCAGAATTTGCGCGAGGCCGTGGGCCTCCTCGAAGGCGAACTCGCCATCACGCCGCTGAAGGTGGACTTGGCGAAGCTCTTCGACTACGCGGGCGACGACGCAGTGGACATGGCGGATGTGCGCGGGCAGGAGTCGGTGAAGCGGGCTTTGGAAATCGGCGCGGCGGGCGGGCACAACATGCTCCTCATCGGCCCGCCGGGCACGGGGAAATCCATGCTGGCCAAGCGCATTCCCACCATCCTTCCGCCGCTCACGCTTGATGAGGCGCTGGAGACGACGAAGATTCACAGCATCGTCGGGCTGCTCGCAGCGGGGCAGGCGCTCGTCACCCAGCGGCCCTTCCGCAGCCCGCACCACACCGCCAGCGACGCTGGCCTGCTCGGCGGGAACAACAACCCGACTCCGGGCGAAATCTCGCTGGCGCACCACGGCGTGCTGTTTCTGGACGAACTGCCCGAGTTCAAACGCACCGTGCTGGAGACGATGCGGCAGCCGCTCGAGGACGGCAAAGTCACGATCTCGCGTGCGGCGGGCACGATGACGTTCCCGTCGCAGTTCATGCTCGTGGCCGCGATGAACCCGACGCCGGACGGCAAGATGCCCGGCGAATCAAAGTCCTCACCGCGCGAGATTGCGAACTACCTCGGGCGCATCTCCGGGCCGTTGCTGGACCGCATTGACCTGCACGTCGAGGTGCCGCAGGTGAAGTTCCGCGAGATGCAGGCGGCCAAGCCCGGTGAGAGTTCCGCGACCGTCCGCGAGCGGGTCATCGCGGCGCGGCGCATCCAACAGGCGCGCTTCACCGGGAAGAAGGTCACGTGCAACGCGCGCATGGGCAGCCGCGAGCTGAAGGAGTTTTGCGTGCTGGGCGAGGCCGCGACGGAGCTGCTCCGTCATGCGATGACCGAGATGGGCCTGAGCGCCCGCGCGCATGACCGCATTTTGAAGGTGTCGCGGACCATCGCGGACCTTGCCGCGAGCGCGGGGATCACGGCGGAGCACTTGGGCGAGGCGATTCAGTATCGCACGCTGGACCGGCAGTTGTGGGGATGAGCTGCCGGTCAGTTCGGATACACCGCACGGAGCGTCGTGGCCCCGAGCGAGGCGGCGATCAACTTCGCCTGCTGGTCCAATCCTTCGAGGGTCAACTGCTGCACGCTGCCGTCTGACAACACGGTGTTGCCCCCGAGATCGTGATGGCCGAACTGACGCGAGTTGCCAGTGCCCACGACCCAGATGAGCTTGCCCGGAGCGGGAATGGGGTAGGTCTGGCTCTGCATGCCGCGCGCCAGCACGGCGATGTTCGGGCTGTTGGCTCCGGAAGGGTCAATGCTGTAATTCCGGTCCGCCAGGAGAGATGTGTTCGGCTGCTTCGCGTCTCCTTCAAGGCTCACGGCATAGGAGGTGGCGTTGTCCTTGCCCTGTGCTGCGTAGAAGGGCGGCGTGGCGGTGATCAAGGTGTTGTCGGTAGGGGCCGCCGGAACTTGATAACCGGTGACCGCCGTGGTGGTGAAGTCGGCGCGCTGGTTGTTCAGCTTCAACTTGTCTCCGGGGCACGTCAGGATTTTAGCGGAGCCCAACTCGTTGGACATGACGAGCATGTGCGCCCAGACGCGCTGGGCGTTGGCGACGGTCACATTGGGCAGGTTGGCCGCCGGGATGACGGTGATGGGGATGGTGTAGGTCTGGATCTTGTAGGGGAAGCGATCCTCGTTGTCGTTGGCGAAGACGATGAAGGCGAGGCCTGTCTGCTTGAGGTTGCTCGCGCACTTGATCCGGGCGGCCTTGGCCTTGGCCTTGGCGAGCGCGGGCAGGAGCATGCCGGCGAGGATCGCGATGATGGCGATCACGACGAGCAGCTCAATGAGGGTGAAGGCTCCGTGGCGGCGGTCGGCTGATGTGCGCATGGCTGGTGCTTTTGGTTTGGGCGCGAACCGAAACGCCGCCGTGGGCGGGCGCGCTTCAGGAGCGGCGCTGGAGTGGTGCTGGTGTCTGAATGGACCATGGCGGGTTGCCCCGCGCAACACTGATTTGCGGCAGTGGGATGGTGGCCACCGACGGCCACAGACCACCGCTACAGCATTTCAGCCGCGCATTTGCCCTCGCCGTCCGCGCGTCGGCCACGTAGTAATCCGCGCACCATGAAACATCGTTTTGTCCTCCTCGCTGTGGCGCTGCTGGCCGCCGCGCCGCTGCGCGCTGAAAGAATTGTCCTCGTCGCTGGCGGCGCGAAGGACGCCGTCGGCATCTCCGCCACCGAGGCGAAGCTCAAGGAGCCGTTCGGCGTAGACTTCGACCGCGCGGGCAACTTCTTCATCATCGAGATGGCCTCCGGCAACCGCCTGCTCGGCGTGGACGCGAAGGGCTTGCTCACGCATCTCGCCGGCACCGGCAAGGGCGGCGCAGCCGGCGACGGCGGCCCCGCGCTCGCGGCGGAGTTCAACGGCCCGCACAATCTCGCCGTGCTGCCGGACGGCAACGTGCTCATCGGCGACACTTGGAACGGCCGCGTGCGCAAGGTGGACATGAAGTCCGGCACGGTCACGAGCCTCCCGGTCTACAACGTCCCCGCCGAGAAGGCGCGCAGCGGCGGGCCTTACTGCATCACGCTCGATTTCACCGGCGCCAAGCTCTACATCGCCGACCTCACGCGCATCCACGAGCTGGAGCTCGCGAGCGGCAAGTCGAAGGTCGTCGCCGGCAACGGGAAGAAAGGCCGGCCCGAGGATGGCGCGGTTGCGGCCGACGCCCCGCTCTCCGACCCGCGCGCAGTCGCGGTGGACCGCAAGGGAAACATTTACATCCTCGAACGCGGCGGCAACGCGCTGCGCGTCGTCTCGCCGGATGGCAAAATCAAAACCGTCGTCAACGCCAGCGGTGCGAAGGGCGGCACCGGCGACGGCGGCCTCGCTCTTGCCGCGACGATGAACGGTCCGAAGCACCTCTGCATTGACCTCGACGACAACGTCATCATCGCCGACGCCGAGAGTAACCTCATCCGCAAGTTCACGCCGAAGGATGGGAAGATTGTCCGCATCGCCGGCACTGGGAAGCAGGGCAAAGGTGTGCTTGGCGGCTCGCCCTTGGACTGCGAACTCGCGCGTCCGCACGGCGTCACCGTCCACCGCGACGGCACGCTCTACATCACGGACAGCTACAACAACCGGATACTGCGGATTGAGAAGTAGAGGAGGACTTGGCAACTCGTGAGCGGGACACTCCTGTCCCGCAAGTTCGACTGGAGCTGCGGCGGCGGCGCGGCGGACCGGAGTGTCTGCCTCACGTCTGCTCCGGGAAAACCCTGAGCATTCAAATGGACTTTCGACTCGCGGAGACAGGCGTTTTCGTGTTCGCTGAGTCGTCGTGTCCGCCATTCAACAACTGGCCTGCTGGGTTTTTCTCCTCGCCTTCGCCGCAGCTGCGAGTGGCGCGTCGGAGTCCGTGGAGTTCCGTTTCCGGGCCCCGCAGCCGGTCACCTATCGCGTTGAAATCCCCGTCGGCAGCCGCGTTGCGGCGATGCTCAGGCCCGAGTTGAGCGCGCGGGCGGCGGACGACTCCGCGTTGGTGGTGGGCTTGACCAGCCGCGTCGTGCTGCGGCTGGCCGAGGGCGCGGACGTGAACGCGCTGGTGGCCGGCACCAAGCTCGTTGTGGACCGCGTCGTCGCGCCGCAGTGGTTCATCTTGCAAGCGCCCGACGCCTGGACTGCCGCGCGCGAGTCGGAGCGGCTGGCTGTGTTGCCGGAGGTGCTCGCGGCGCATCCAGTGCGGCGCATTCCCATGCGCAACACCGGGCCTTACGCCGCGCGGTTCAACGACCGTCTCTTCCCGAACCAGTGGAACCTGGAGAATCGCGACGCCAACGGCGTGCCGCAGGGCGTTGACCTGAACGTGCGTGCCGCGTGGTCGTTCTCGCAGGGCGCGGGCGTGCTCATCGCCATCGGGGATTCTGGTTTGCAGATCTCGCATCCAGAGTTCGCCGTCCCCTCGGCCAACCAGCCGCACTACAACTTCGACAACGGCAACACCAACGGCGCGCAGCTCGCGTCGTCCGACAATCACGGCACCGCCGTCGCCGGCTACGCGGTGGCACAGGGCAACAACGGCACTGGCATCAGCGGCGTCGCGCCGGCGGCCAGCCTGGCGAGCTGGAAGATGCTCGGCTCAACGGAGGAGGCGATCGGGACCATGTTCCAGTTCATGTCGAACTCGGTCGGCGTGCAGAACCACAGCTGGCTCAACAGCGGCTCCGGGTTGATCGCGAAGAGCGCGCTGGCAGATGCAGGCTTGTCCAATGCGCTCACCTTCGGACGCGGCGGTCGTGGCGTGATCATGACTCGCGCCTCGGGCAACGAGCGGGAGACCGGAGCCAACGCCAACGACCAGGCTTACACCGCCGACCCGCGCGTCATCACGGTCGCGGGCGTGCGCAGCACCGGCCGCGTGGCCAGCTACAGCACGCCGGGCGCCTCCGTGCTCGTGGCCGCGCCCGTGGGTGACACCGGCCTCGACGCACCCCCGACGACGGATCGCACCGGGTCGTCCTTCGGCTACAACGCGCGCATCGGCTATCTGGATGACTCGGCGGACTACGCCTTCAACTCGATCAGCCCGCGGGGAACGTCCTTCGCCGCGCCGCAGATCGCGGGGCTTTGCGCGCTGCTGCTCGGAGCCAACACGAACCTCACCATCCGTGACGTGCAGCAAATCCTCGTGCTCTCGTCGCGCCACTTCGACTTCGCTGATCGCGACCTCGCGACCAACGGCGTGGGTCTGGCCGTGAGCCACAACGCCGGCTTCGGCGTGCCGGACGCGGGCCTGGCTGTGCGCCTCGCGCGAGTGTGGTCGAACCGCCCGCCTGCCACGACGATCACGCTCGTCTCGAACGTGACGCGGGCGATTCCAGACGCCGGCTTTCTGATGCGCGCCACCGGCATGGATGTGCGAGTGGGCTTGAACCTGATCACCGGGTTGATGCCGAAGGAAGGGTTGCATCCCGAACAAGCGCCCGGTGAAAACCTGCAGCCCGACGCGCCCACGGCGAGCCTGCCGCTGGTCTTCGTCGGCCAGGCGACGAGTGCGCTCACCACGAATCTCACCGGCAAGGCCGCGCTCATCCAGCGCGATGGCTCGACGCCCTTCTCCGACAAGATCAAGCGCGCCCAGGACGCCGGTGCGGCCTTCGCCATCATCTATGACCACCTCGCCAGCACGAACCTGGTCAGCATGCGATTGACCAACGGGTTGCTGCGCATTCCCTCCATCTTCATCGGCCAGACCAACGGCGACGCGCTCGCCGCTGTAGCGCAGACCAATGCGAACCTCCGCGCCCAGATCGAACTCGACGCGGCGCGCTATCCCTTCGCCGTGACCAACGAGCTGATCTGCGAGCACGTCGGAGTTCGTGTGCAATCCACGCACGGCTTCCGGGGCGACCTGCGCATCACTGTCACCTCGCCGTCTGGCACGCGCAGCATTCTCCAGCGCTTCAATCCGTTCACCGGCAGCGGCTCACTCACGGACTGGACCTATTACAGCACGCACCATTTCTTCGAGAGCACCGCCGGGGCGTGGACGGTGCAGGTCAGCGACGAGGAGACTGCGGGCACCGGCAACGTGACCTCGGTCAGCCTCATCTTGAACGGCGTGCCGATCCTCGACACTGACCACGACGGTTTGGATGACAACTGGGAGATGGCGAAGCTCGGATCGCTATCCTCCGGCCCGCTGGATGATTCCGATGGCGACGGCTTCTCCACCGCCCGCGAGCAGGCCATCGGCTCACACCCGGGACTGATGGATTCGCCGTTCCCCTTCGCGCTGGATGCCTCGGTGTGGAACGCGAGTCTGCTGCGCGTGAGCTGGCCCGCAGCCGCCGGTCGCGCCTACGAGCTGCGCACGAACAGCACTTCCGCTGGCACGCTCTCGACGCTCACGAATCTGACCGGACGCTTCCCCGACGCCGAGGTCTTCGTGCCCTACAGCGGCGGCCCGCAGTTTTTCCGCCTGCGAGCGCCGTAGGCGGTTTCGCGAGTTTTCAACCCGCAGACGCCGCGCACTTTCCTGAACAGCACTAACTGAAGGATGTCCTGCCGGCTGCAAGCCGGCGGAAACAGCAGACAGCAAGTCTGCGCTACAATTTCTGGCGGCCTCGATTTCGGAGTTCGGGCTCAATCAAACTGCACCGGCCCGGCCCGGATTTGGGGTGCGGAAATCTATTCCTTCGGCTTCCGTCCGACGCCCCAGATGAGCCAGACGGCCAGCGCCACGAGCAGGATCAGCCACCAGAAGTAACGCAGCTCCAGCGCGGCCATCTCGACGAAGGCCAGCACCGGCTTGAAGAGCACGGCCAGCAGCACCAGCACGGCGACGAGGACCAGCCATCGGAGCGCGGCGCGGACCTGCGGGTTCATGGGGCGGCGGGCTTCTCGGGCGGACCGAGCGGCAGGAGCAGCGCGGCACCGGTGTTGTTGAGGTCGGCGGGGACGACGAGCGGGGACTTGCCGTTCCAGCGCTCGACGATTTGCAGGCGCAGGAAGGCGGGGTTCAGCTTCAGTGCCTCGCCGCGCACGGTGATGGCCTTGGCCTCGCCGCTGGCGCGGATGATGGCGGTCTCGGCCTCGGTCTGGGTTTGCACCTGCGTGAAGCGCGCCTGCGCGGCCTGCTGCTCGGCCACCATCTTCGCCTCGATGGCGCGTTCCAGCTCGGGCGAGAGGTCAATATTGCGGATGACGACATCCACCAGAGTGAGCAGCGTGCCGATCTTGAGCTTCGCGGCGGCGATGGCCTTCTGCTTGATCTCCTCGCGGTTCTTCACGATCTGCTCGGCGGTCTGCGAGGCGGTCACTTCCTTGAGCGCCTCCTGCACGCGCGGGGCGATGAGGCTGTCGAAGGGGTCGCCGGCGAACTCCTTGTAGATCTGCACGACGGATTGCTCCGGCACGCGGTAGAGCACGCGCACTTCCAGGCTGACCTGCTGCAAGTCCGAGGAGAAACAGTCGGCCTTCACCGGCATGGTCTTCTGTCGGATGTTCACCGGCACGATGGTGGTGATGAACGGGGCCTTGAAGCCGAAGCCCTCCGGCAGGAACTGGTCGGCCGTCTTGCCGAGCGTGACCTTGATGCCGCGCGTGCCCGGGTCAACCATGTAGCTGGAGGAAGAGCCGAGAATGACGAGAACAAACACCAGCGCGCCGGTGCCGATGAGCCTGGGCAGAAAGGTCGGGCTCATTGCGTTACTTGGTGGGGCGGCGAACGGCGGGCGATTGAAGGTTGGTCGGGGCATTGGGTCGGGTTTGGCGGAGGCGTTCGGCGTCTTGGAGCGAGAGCAGGATATTATCCCCGCCGCCGATAATCAGCGGCGTGTAGCCATCCCACTTGTCCACGATCTTCAAGTCCACAAACGCCGGGTTGTCCTTGAGCGCCTCGCCGCGGATGCGGATGGACTCGGCCTCACCCTTGGCCTGGATGACGGCGGTGTCCGCCTCGATCTGCGCGCGCTGTTGGAGGAACTTGGACTTCGAGGCCTCCTGCTCCTGCACCATCTTGGCCTCAATGGCGTGGCCCAGCTCCTTCGAGAGCGCGATGTCCTGGATGACGATGTCCTCGATGACCAGCAGCGTGCCGACCTTCTTCCGGGCGATCTCGAGGGCGTCGGTCTTGATCTTCTCGCGGTTCTTCACGATCTGTTCCGCACTCTGGAGGGCCGTCACTTCCTTGAGCGCCTCGTGGACGCGCGGGGCGATGAGGCTGTCAAATACCTGGCCGTGATATTCTTGGAAGAGCTTCACGACGGACGCCTCGGGGATGCGGAAGAGCACGCGCAGCTCCACGTGGATTTGCTGCAAGTCCGACGAGTAGCAATCCGCCTTGTCCTCCGCCGTCTGCTGCCGGATGGAGACGGGATGAATGAGCGTGATGACCGGGGCCTTCATGCCGAAGCCCTCCGGTTTGAAGGCCGGCGAGACCTTGCCCATCGTCACCTCCACGCCGCGATAACCGGGCTGCACCACATACGTGCCCGACGACGCCATGATGACGGCGCAAAAAATCAGGAGGGCGATGCCGACCGTCCGCGCGATGTTCTGAGGTGTCATGCTGGCAATTTCCGAGGCGCAGAGTCCACGTTGTTCGGCACTGAGACAAGGCTGCATTTCTGTCGTGCCTTCGGTGCTGCGCGGTCCGTGTTCCGTGTTGCGTGGTCTGCTGCGGCGGACTGTGGAATCACGGAACACGGAACACGCAGCACGGTCTCCGATCGCTTTGAAGCTTGGAGCCGGCCCCGGGCAGCCTATTCTCCCACCGTGATTGCCACGGCAGAACAGCTCGCCAGCTTCCTCCCGCGCCTGCGGGCGGCGGAGTGGATCGCCCTGGACACGGAGGCGGACAGCTTGCACGCCTACCCGGCCAAGCTCTGCCTGCTCCAGTTCAGCATCCCCGGCGCGGATGAGCTGGTGGACCCGCTCGCCGACCTCGATCTTGCGCCGCTCTGGGAGACGCTGCGCGGGCGCGAGCTGCTCTTGCACGGCAGCGACTACGACCTGCGGCTGCTGCGCGAGCACCACAGCTTCGTGCCGCACGCCGTCTTCGACACGATGATCGCCGCGCGGCTGCTGGGCGTGATGAAGTTTGGCCTGCAAGACCTCGTGGGCCAGACGCTCGGCGTGGCCTTGGAGAAAGGCCCGCAGAAGGCCGACTGGGCACAACGCCCGCTCACCGAGCGCATGGCAGACTACGCGCGCAACGACACGCGCTTCCTGCACCCGCTGGTCAGCAAGCTGCGCGAGCAGCTCGTCGCCAGGGGCCGGCTCGCGTGGCAGGAGGAAAGCTGCGCCGCGCTCGTGGTTGAGTGTGCCGTCGTCCCGCCGCCGGACCCGGAGCGCTGGCGCATCAAGGGCGCCGCCCGGCTGACGCGCTCGGAGATGGCGGTCCTTCGCGAGCTGTGGCTCTGGCGCGAGCGCGAGGCGACGCGCGCCAACCGCCCGCCGTTCTTCATCCTGAGCCACGACGCGCTACTTGATCTCTCGATCGCCGCCGTGGACGACGCGCCGCTGGACCCGATGCTGCCGCGCCGCTTCGCCCCGCACCGCCGCGAAGGCGTGGTGCAGGCGGTGATGCGCGGCCTGGCGGTGCCACCGGACGAGTGCCCGCGTGTGCTGCGCGGCGTCTCGCATCACCCCACGGACGCGGAGCACGCGCGCTTCGACCGGTTCAAGGCGCTGCGTGACCGGCGTGCGACGGAGTTGGGCATTGACCCGACACTCATAGCGAGCAAGCAGACGCTGGAGTGGCTCTCGCGCCGGGACAGCGACCCGGCGAAGCTCCTGCTGAACTGGCAGCGCGAGCTGATGGGGCTGTGAAGCTAGATTGCGGAGCCAATCCAAGGCCGCGCCGGGCCTCTGCGTTCAATCTCAACTGCCGGATGTAGGATCGCTGGCCAGACAACCTCAGCCAAACGTCCGCTTCAAGCGCCCGCTGTGATACGCGATGCGCTGCGCTGCGCTCATCCGGTCGAAATCCGGCTTGCCGTTCGCGAGCATGGGCGAATCGGTAGAAGCGGAAGTTGGTGGCTTGGGACTCGGAGTTTCGCCTGCGCGCCCGGCCAGCGGATTGCTCCGCACCTCAACCGTCGCGCGCTGCTTCGCGCTGCCATCGTAGCTCATCGCCTGGTCGGTGAGCTTGAGATCGTCGTCGAGCGGGCGGGTTGGCTTGATGCCTTTGCTCTGGAGCACGCCGTGGTAGGCGCGCACGGCTTCCTTGGGCGAGATCTTGCCGTCCGTGATGAGCCGCAGCATTTCGATGAACGCGAGCTGGTGCTCGGCGTTGTTGATCTTGCGGCCAAAAAGCGCCACGCGCGCTCCGTATTTCTGCGCGTCGTGGATGAGCCGGAAGGCGTCGTAGGTCGTGCCCGCGCTGCCGCCGAGGATGCCGACGACGAGGTTCGGATCATATTGCGCCAGCTCCTCCATCGCCTTCGGGCCGTGATAAACAATCTTCAGAAAGACAGGCCGGCCCGACTCGGGCACGCCCGCGAGCGTCCGGAGGATGTTGTCGTTGATGAACTCGCCGAGCTTCTCCGGTGCGATGCCGGAGTCCACATTCGGGTCGAAGATTTCGAGGAAGTGCCGGAACTGCTTCCGCTCCGCCTCCTCGCGGAATTCCTTATACCAGAGCAGCGCCTCGCGGTCTTGGTCGAGGTCGTTGACGTAGGTGATCGAGTAGAGGCCGAGGTTCGCGCCGGAAAAACTGCCGCTGCCGTCGCGGTCACACTCTACCTCGCCGCACTGGATGTGGTCGATGCTCGCGCTGCGGAAGGGCTGGCTCGGCTCGCGCGTGTAGCAGCCGTGGCGCACGGCCCACACGTCAGTGGTGTCGTTCGCGCGCGCGGCGGGCGTGACGTGCGAGTTCTTGAAGAGACCCTCTTTGATGGCGAGCTGCTCATTCACGTAGGCGGACATCAGCATGATGTCCACCAAACCTTGGTGCGTAACCTCGCGGATGATGTCGAGGAACTCGGGCAGGTTGCGGTAGCCGAACTCGTCGCGGCTCCAGACCTCGGGGGAAAACTTCGCGGGTTGCGCGCCGCGCTTGGCGAGGAAGCCGCGCGGCCCCGGTGCGCGCACGCCGAACGCCATGTCTGCGTCCTTCGCGTCCGCGATGATGAACGCCCGCGAAAGGCGGTTCGCCTTGACCTCGGTCAGCTTGGCATCAAGCGACTTCATGAAGGGTTAGGCCTTCACCTTCGCCAACGTATCCTTCAGCGCACGCGCTGAGGCCTGCAAGGCCATGTGCTCTTTCGGCCACAGCTTGATTTCGACGTGCTTGAGCACGCCGCCGCGGCCCACCACGCTGGGCACGCTCAGGCAGATGTCGCGGATGTCGTAAGCGCCTTGAATCAGCGAGGAGACAGGCAGCAACGACTTCTTGTTGAGCAGCACGGCGTGAATCACGTCGCGAATCGCGATGCCCACGGCCCAGCCGGCGCCGCCTTTCTTCTTGATGACTTCCGCGCCGCTGCCCTTGGTGCGCTCGAAGACAGCATTCTGAAAACCGGGCGAGCACTCCGGCAGGCCGGCGAGCGGGAGGCCGTTCACCGTGGCGCTGGACCAAACCGGCAGCATCGAATCGCCGTGCTCGCCGAGGATGATCGCCTTGACCTGCGTGGGCGCGAGCTTGAGTTCGTCTGCGATGAACGAGCTGAAGCGCGAGGTGTCGAGCATCGTGCCGAGGCCATAGACCTGCGGCCACGGCAGGCCCAACCGCTGCACGGCGAGCTGCGTGAGGATGTCCACCGGGTTCGACACCACGAAGACCTGCGCGTCCTTGCGGAAGCCGGCGGTCTTGATGCTGTCGAGGATGCCGACGAAGAGCGCGACGTTTCGGTTGATGAGGTCGAGCCGCGACTCGTCGGGCTTGCGGCGCAGGCCGGCGGTGATGAGGAAGATGTCGCTGTCGGCAGCGCGGGCATAGTCGCCGGCGTAAATCTTCTGGTCGCCACAAAAGGCGCTGCCGTGGAGGAGATCGAGCGCCTCGCCCTCGGCCGTGTCCTTGTTGGCGTCAATGAGCTGGAGCTCCGCGACGAGACCGCCGCACTGAAGGGCAAACGCCGCGCAGGAACCCACGCGCCCGCCGCCGCCGATGATGGTGACTTTCATATTCTTAAAACCATTTCATCCGTCGCGAAATGTCTACTTCATCTGCGCCAAGATCTGATCCGTGATGGCCTGCACGGTTCGCTCCGCCTCCGCATCCAGCGTGGCGGACTCCCCTTTCGGCGGCACAGCGCAGGCGACGCCGGGACGCCACTCGGCGTTGTCGCACAGCTCGCACTCCTTCAAGCCGTGGCGGGGGTCGGGGATGCCGAGGCTCTGCTTGATCTTCAGCAAGTCCTGAAGCTGCGGCGCGGTCATGGTCTGCGCCGGCTTGCCAACCTGCGCTGTGACGAGAATCGTCCGGCAGTAAGCCTCGAGGATTTCCATCTTGAAGTAGGCGTCCTCGACGTTGTTGTGGCTCCAGCTCACGACACCGTGGTTCGCCATGAGGATGGTGTTGTGCTTGTCCACGAGGTCGGCGACGAGCTTGCCCATCTCCGGCGTGCCGGGCGTGCGATACGGCGCGACCGCCACGGACGCGAAGACTTCATACTCGGGGATCATGCACGTCGGCGGCACGAGGCCAGCGACTGCGAAGCCGGTGCTGTAAGGCGGATGACAATGGCAGGTCGCGACGGCCTTGGGCTGGCGCTTCATGATCTCCAAGTGCATGAGAATCTCGCTCGTGCGGCGCTTCACGCCGGCGAGCTGGTTGCCCTCGAAGTCCACGAGGCACATGTCCTCGGGCTTCATGAAGCCCTTGCTGACCAGCGTGGGCGTGCAAATCGCGATGTCCTCGCCGACCTTGATGGCGATGTTGCCACCGTTGCCGTCCACGTAGGCGCGGCCCCACAGGCGGCGACCGATGTCGCAGAGCTGCTCCTTGAGCGCGTGCGCTGCGGGCGAATTGAAATAGGCTTCGAGTTCGGCCTTCGATGACTTCGAGGTGAGCGGCTTAGTCGGCGAAGTGGTGGTGCCAGAAACCGCCGAGGCGGCCCGGCGCTGCGCATTGGCGTAATCGCGCAGTGTGTCGCGCGCGGAGGGCGTGAGGACGGCGTCCTTCGCGGCGGCGTTGGGATCGCCACCCTTGGAGATGATGGCTTCGAGGTCTTTTGCAGTGAGAACGTTGCTCATGGGTTAAAACGGGTTGTAAAAAATATCGTCCACCAGCGCTGCGTTGATCGCGTCGATGGGCGGAGGAACTTCAAAAGGCTGCGCGGCCTCGCGACCCTCGACGTAGCCGATGGTCTGGCCCACGCCGCCGCCGAGGCTGTCGTAAACGACGAGGCTCGGATCTTTGCTCACGCCCGCGAGCGCCTCAGTGCCGTGCTGGAAATGCTCGCGCGTGAACGGCGAGACGATGAGCCAGCGCGCCCCGATGAGTTCAGGCACGGACTTGCCCAAGGTGACGCGGCCGATGACGGAGCCGAGTTTCACACCGGCACCCCCGGCTCGATCTCGTCCACGATTCCGGTGATCAGCCAGCGGACAGGACTCTTCTCACTGCCGACCAATCTGCGCGCCGCCGCGCCATCGGAGGAGATCACCACGCGCTGGTGCATGCCGGCACCGTGCGGGTCAATCGCCACCTGCGGCGCGCCTTCCGGGTCGCCCGCGTTGTTGATCGGCTGGCAGATGACGAGCCGCCAGCCGTCGAAGCTCGGGTGCTTCCGGGTGGCGACCACATTGCCTTCGACGCGCGCGAGCAGCATGGCTCAGTAAATCTTCAGATTATCCACCATCACGCACCGCCGCACGCGCGTGAACGTGCGCGGGTTGCTAACGCCTTCGCCGGTCGGCGTGGCGATGCTGAAGCTCAGATAGCCTTCGCCGCCGAGGCCGAGACCCGCCATGCACGGGCCGTTCTTGATGAACAGCGTCGTGTCGAGCGCGCGGCCCATCTCAGTGAGCGCTTCGAGGTCGTGCGAGTGAATGATGCTCGTGTGCTTGTAGCCGTGCTCGGCTTCGAGCGAGCGCTTTACGCCCTCCGCGAGGTTCTTCACGCGGGTGATGGGCACGAAGGGCATCATCTGCTCCTCGAGCACGAACGGGTGATCTGCGCCGGTCTCAGCGAAGAGCAGCTGCGTGCCGCTCGGGATGTTGATGCCCGCTGCCTTGGCGAGCACGATGGGATCCTTGCCGATGAAATCCTTGTTCACGCTGGCGTGACCGCAACCGCCGCCCTGGCCGGGCGTGATGGTGAACGCGGCCTTGGTCAGCGCGTCGAGCTGGGCATTGGTGAGTTTCACCGCACCGTTCTGCTCCATCTGCCCCATCAGCTTGTCCGCGATGCTTTCCAGCGCGAAGACTTCCTTCTCGCTGATGCAGAGCAGGTTGTTGTCGTAGCTCGCCCCTTGGATGATCGCCTTCGCCGCGCGCTTCATGCAGGCGGTGTCATCGACGTAGACGGGCGGATTGCCGGGGCCGGCGCAGATGGCGCGCTTGCCGGTCTGCATCGCGGCCTTCACAACACCGGGGCCGCCGGTGACGAGCAGGATGCGGACGGCCTCGTGCTTGCACATCGCGGCGAAGCTTTCCATCGAGGGCTTCTCGATAATGGTCGCGATGTTCTCAATGCCGGTCTCGCGAAAGATCGCCTCGTTGTAGGCGCGCACCGCGACCGCGGCGCACTTGGCGGCGCTCGGATGCGGGTTGAACACAACGGCATTTCCCGCCGCGCAGATGTTCACGATGTTGCCGCTCAGCGTCGGAATGGAATGGGTGCTCGGCGTGACTGCGCCCACGACGCCGAAGGGCGTGTATTCCTCGAGCGTGATGCCGTGATCGCCGCTGCGGGCGTCGGGCCTGAGCCACTCGACTCCGGGGACGAGCTTTATGATCTTGAGCTTCTCGATCTTGTGGTCGAGGCGGCCGATCTTCGTCTCTTCCAACTCGATCTTACCCCAGACTTCCGCGTTTGCCTCGGCCATCGCCTTGACGATCTCGACGATCTTCACGCGCGCAGCGACGCCAGCCTTCTGCAATTGGAGGAAGGACTCCTGCGCGGCGCCGCAGGCCTCGCCAGCGTCGCTGAAGACGCCGAACTTCCCGCGCAGCGCTGGGCCACCGGCAGCGGATTTTCCGCCGCAGCCACAGTCAGCTTTCGCCGCCGGGGCGGGCGCGGATCTGGCGGCAGCGGGTGCGCCACCAAGCCGGGCCAGCACGTCGGCCACCACGTCGCGGATCAAAGTTTCGTTCACGGCACTCATACAATTTCAGAACCCACAGTTGACCGATGGGCGGCGGCACGCCGGGTCTTGCCCGCGCTAGGTCTTCGCGTTGTAAATCTGTTTCCCGAGCACATCCACCACATCCACGATGCCGATGACGACGGCGTCCACGGGGGCTTCGCGCAGTCCGCCGGCGAGGCGTGCGCTGCTGCCCTGGCAGAAGAGCACCAGCTCGCCGATGCCCGCACCGAGCGTGTCCACGGCGACGATCGTGTTCTGGCCGGGGCGGAATTGAGTGGGATCCTTCGCGTCCACGAGTTGGGGACGCAGCAGGAGCAACTTGCGGCCGTTCATGTTGGCGTCCTTCTTGGTGGAGACGACCGAGCCTTCAACGCGTGCCAGAAACATAAAGCGTTCAGTGTTCAGTGTTCAGTGTTCAGTAATCAGTGAGAGCAGTCGCGCGATGCGACTGAGCACTGATCACTGGCTCACTGATTACTTCTTCTTCGGCAGCACGGTCTCGACGTCGTTGTGCGGACGCGCGATGACGTGGACGCTGACGACTTCGCCCTTGATGGCCTTGACGGCCTGCGCGCCGGCGTCGGTGGCGGCCTTCACGGCGGCGACATCGCCAACGATGACGGCGGTGACGAGGGCGTTGCCGACCTGGATCATCGGGCCGGCCAGCTCGACGTTCGCGGCCTTGAGCATCGCGTCGGTTGCTTCAACGAGCGCGACGAGGCCGCGCGTTTCAATCATGCCAATTGCTTGTTGTGCCATAGTGTTTCTTTGGGTTGATGGTGGAGAGGGAAGAACAGTAGTCAGTTATCAGTAATCAGTTGTTGCTGTGTTCGAGGAGGCGCTTGGTTTCGCGGGCGACGACAAGCTCCTCGTTCGTTGGGATGACGAGGACTTTCACGCGTGAACTGTCGGCGCTGATGATGCCCTCGGTGGCGTGGAGCGAGGCGTTTTTCGCGGGGTCGAGGACAATGCCGACCCGGTCGAGGTTCGCGCAGATGGCCGCGCGGAGTTCGGCGCGGTTCTCGCCGATGCCGGCAGTGAAGACGAGTGCGTCGGCCCCGTTGAGTTGGAGGAAGTAGCCGCCAATCCACCGGCGCGCCTCGCTGACGAAGACGTCGAGGGCGAGCCTTGCCTTCGCATCGCCTTTCGCGGCGGCTTCCTGAACGTCGCGAATGTCGTTTGAGACGCCGCTGAGGCCTTTGAGGCCGCCTTCTTTGGTGAGCTGGCGCTGGGCTTCTTCGATGGTGATGCCGAGCATCTTCACCGCATAGGGAAGCGCCTCAGCGTCGAGGTCGCCGACCCGGTTGTTGTGCGGGAGGCCGGACTGCGGGCTCATGCCCAGGCTGTTGCCGATGGCGACGCCGTTCAAGGTTCCGGTGATGCTCGAACTGCCGCCGAGATGGCAGGAGATGACGCGCAGGGGAGCGCCAGTTGCGGGGGACTTGCCGCCGTCCACGTAGAGATTCTGAGCGCGGCGAGCGATGTCGTCACGGCCCAGCAATGCCGCGCTGCGCTCGGCGATGAACTTGTGGCTCGCGCCATGGAAGCCCCAGCGGCGCACGCCGATCTCGTGCCACGCGGCAGGCACGGCGTAGCGCATCATCGCCTCGGGCGCGAACTGATAGAACGCCGTTTCGAAGAGCGCTACCAGCGGCACGCCGGGGACGCGTTTCGCGAAGAGGCGGATTCCGGCGATGTAGGGCGGGTTGTGCGCGGGCGCGAGGCCGTTGTAAGCTTCCATCGCGCCGAGGACGCGCTCATCAAGCCGCACGCAGCCGGTGACATCCTTGGCGATGACGGTCTTGAAGCCGACGGCGGCGAGTTCGCTCTCGCTGGCGATGGCACCTGATTCCTTGAGCTGCGCGAGACAATCCTCAATCGCCTTGGGGTAATCGGTCACGCGCTCGAAGCCGCCCTTGTGGAGTAGCCGCTCGGCGCTGTTCGCAAAGTCGAACAGCCGCCACTTGAGCGAGGTCGAGCCAAGGTTGGCGACGAGGATCTTCATTAACGCGGATGGCAGAATGCGGAACGCGGAGTCAATCTCAGGGCGCGAAATGGTTTCGCGTTCCGAGTTCCACGCTCCCCGTTCATTGGAGCCACTTGCCGAGGACCGCGAGTCCGTCGTGCGGGCGGGGGATGACCTGGACGCTGACGACGGAGCCGACCTGCGCGGCGGCGGCGGCACCGGCGTCAGTGGCGGCCTTCACGCTGGCGACGTCGCCACGGAAAAACGCGGTCACGTAGCCGGAACCGATCTTGTCCCAGCCGGTGAAGGTGACATTCGCCGCCTTGAGGGCGGCGTCGGTCGCTTCGAACAGCGCGCAGAGACCCTTGCATTCAATCATTCCAATCGCTTGTTGAGCCATAGTGGTGGTGAGTAGTTGAGAGTTCTTAGTTGAGAGGGTTACTTCTTCACGGCAGCGGCGGGATCCCCGAGGAAACCCTTCACGAGGTCGTCGTGCGGGCGGGCGAGAACGTGGGCGGCCACGAGTTCGCCGATCTTGGCGGCCGCCTTCGAGCCGGCGTCCACGGCGGCTTTGACGCTGGCGACATCGCCCCGGCAAATCACCGTGATGAGACCGCCGCCGATCGGGATGGTCTTGGAGATGGTGACGTTGGCGGCCTTGGCCATGGCGTCGGTTGCCTCGACGTTTCCGGTGTAGCCCTTGGTTTCGATCATGCCGATTGCTTCGCTCATAGTATTGGTTCCTGTCGTTTGATGTTTCGGTTCAAAGTCACTTGATCAGCTCGCACGTGGTATCGGCCTGGAGGTTGCAGGCGTTACCCTCGTCGGTGTCGATGTGGACCTCCAGCTTGAAGCTCGGGTCCACGCGGACGAGCATTTGATTGAGGACCAAGCTGCAGTCGCCCCCGATGCGAAGTTTCATCATGTCGCCGGCTTTCACGCCGTAGAAATCCGCGTCCGCAGGGGTCATGTGGACGTGGCGCCTCGCGCGGATGATGCCCTGCGGCAGCTCGAAGAAGCCCGCCGGCCCCATGAGCATCCCGCCGAGCGTGTCCTTGATGTCGCCGGAGCTGCGGAGCGGCAGGTCGAACCCGAGCGCGATGCCATCGGTGTATGCCAGCTCGACTTGGTTCAAGTTCCGGCAAGGGCCGAGAATTCGGAGGTTCGAGATGATCCGGCTGCGCGGGCCGACGAGCGTGACAGCCTCCTTTGCGGCGAACTGGCCGTCCATGTAGAGCCACTTGTGAACCTGAAGCTTGTGCCCCTTGCCGAAAAGCGCCTCAACGGCGTCCTCCGTGAGGTGGCAGTGGCGGGCGCTGACATTCACTACGAGCGGGTTCGGAGCGCTCGCGGTCCGGGGAAGCGGCTTGCCCAAGCGGGCGTAAACAGATTGCCGAACCATGTGCTCGATGACAGCGCGGTGCGGGAGCGATTGAACGGTCGCAGACATTTCTGTGCGTATTTGTGACAGGTAATGAATCTTTGTCAAACATATTCTTGCAAATTCTTCCAGACTCTTCCACGCTGCTGAAAGAATGCAATTGGAAGAGCGCCAAAAACGAATCGAAGAGCACCTGCTCAAGGTGGAATTCGCCTCGCTCGAAGAGCTTTCAGAGCTGGTGGATGCCTCGGTTTCCACGGTCAGGCGGGATGTGAGCCTGATGGAGTCGCGTGGTCTCGTGTGTCGAACGCACGGAGGGGCGCGGCTGGCGAATCCCAAGTCCGACGAATACACCTTCAGCACCAGGGACACGCATCAACTGGCCCAGAAGGAGGCGATCGGACGGGCTTGCGCCAGCTTGGTTCCTGCCAACCAGACCGTGATCATTGACGCGGGGACGACTTGCTACCACGTGGCGGTGCAGTTGGAGGCGAAGTCGCCGCACATCATCACCAACTCGCTGCCAGTAGCGAACCACTTCTCCTCGTCCAGCCGCCTCGAAGTAGTGGTGAGCGGCGGAGTGATATACCCCAAGCTCGGCGTGCTGGTGGGGCCTCTCGCAGTGGAAGCCTTCACCAAACTGCGGGCCGACGTTGCAATCCTGAGCTGCGGCGGAGTCACGGAAGAGGGAGTTTCCAACTCCCACGGCCTGCTGATCGAGATTCAGCGCGCCATGATCAGCGCTGCCCGGCGCGTGATCCTGTGCGTGGACTCCTCGAAGTTCGGCCGGCAGTCCATTTCAAAGCTGTGCGAGCTGGACATGATTGACGCGGTGGTGACGGACGCCGGGGCTCCGGAGAGCTTCCTAGACCTGCTCCGCGCGCACGATGTCCACGTCACGATTGCCAACGACGAGGCGGTCGCGCCGATGCCCGCGCTCGCGACCGCACCCGTGTCGGAGCCTGAAGCACCGCAGGAGCAGTCGAGGATGGGCCGTTCTTTCGAGGACGTGCCGCTAAACGTGCTTTGATTGGCACAGGTTTGGATCGTGGATTTGAGGTGCCGCAACCTCCGCTTCGTCGCAACCCCCGCTTGACCTTTTCTTGCCGACGGGCATAGTGCGCGGCCCGGCAGATTCCCGCGCCCGGTGACCGCCCGCTTTTCCGTTGGCTTTCGCAGCGTGGGTTGGTCGCTTGCTCTATGGACACGCCGGCAACAACTTTTGATATGCAGCACATCCGCAACATCGCCATAATCGCGCACGTGGACCTCGGCAAAACCACCCTCGTGGACTGCCTCCTCAAACAATCCGGCACCTTCCGCGCCAACCAGCACGAGTCCTCCGAGGAGCGGTTGATGGACTCGATGGACCTCGAGAAGGAAAAGGGCATCACCATCCGCGCCAAGAACGCCGCCTTCAAATACAAGAACTACCACATCAACATCGTGGACACTCCGGGCCACGCCGACCTCGGCGGCGAGGTGGAGCGCATCATGAACATGATTGACGGCGTGCTCCTGGTGGTGGACTCCACCGACGGCCCGCAGGCGCAGACGCGCTTCGTGCTGCGCAAGGCGCTCGAGGCCGGCGCGAAGCCCATCGTGGTCATCAACAAGATCGACCGCGCCAACGCGACTCCCAAGAAGGTGCTCGACCTCGTGTTCGAGCTGTTCATGTCGCTCAACGCGACGGACGAGCAGCTCGATTTCCCGTTCATCTACTGCTCGGCCAAGGACGGTTACGCCAAGCTCGAACTGGAGCACGTCAGCGGCACGATGGAGCCGCTCTTCGACGCTATCGTGAAGCACATTCCGCCTCCGCGCGCGAAGGCCGGCGAGGGCTTCCAGGTGCTTGTGGCGAACTTGGATTACTCGGATTACCTCGGCCGTATCGCCTTCGGCAAGATCGTCGAGGGCAAGGTCAAGGTTGGCGATCCCGCCATCTGCCGCCACGGCGACGGGCGCATCACCAAGGGCAAGATTACGATGATCTTCCACTTCGAGGGCATGAAGCGCATCGAGGTGCAGGAGGCCCACGCGGGCGACATTGTCGGCCTCACCGGCTTCGAGGACGTGTTCATTGGCGAGACGATTTGCGATTCCGAGCTGCGGCCCGCGCTGCCTTACATCCCGATTGATCCGCCGACGATCCAGATGGAATTCGCCGTCAACGACGGCCCGCTCGCCGGGCAGGACGGCAAGCTCGTCACCGCGCGCCACATCTGGGACCGCCTCGTGAAGGAGATCCGCACCAACGTCGCCCTGCGCATCGCGCCGACGAGCGACCCGAAAATTTTCGCCGTGTCCGGCCGTGGCGAAATGCAGATCGCCATCCTCGTCGAGCAGATGCGCCGCGAGGGCCACGAAGTCCTCGTGTCGCGCCCCGAAGTGCTTTGGAAGAAAGGTCCGAACGACACCTCGCTCGAGCCCATCGAGAAGCTCTACGTCGAGATCCCGAACGAGAATCTCGGCGCGATCATGGAGACGCTCTCCGCCCGCAAGGCGCAGATCACGAACATGAATCACGTCGCCAACACGGTGTCCGTCGAGGCTCACGTGCCCATGCGCGGCCTCATCGGCTTCGAGACCGACCTCGTGAACATGACCAAGGGGATGGGCGTGATGAGCCATCTCTTCCACGAATACGGCGAGGACCGCGGCGAAATTCCCGCCCGCAAGAACGGCTCTCTCGTCTCGATGGACGCCGGCGAGGCCACGCCTTACGCGCTCAACATGGTGCAGGAACGCGGCAAGCTCATGGTCGAGCCGGGCGACGCGATTTACGTCGGCATGATCGTCGGCGAGAACGCCCGCGACACCGACCTGGCCGTGAATCCGGTGCGCGAGAAGAAGCTCAACAACATGAGGTCCGGCGGCGACGGCAAGGGCATCCAGCTCGCGCCTCCCATGAAGCTCAGCCTCGAGCGCGCGCTCGAATACATTGACGTGGACGAATACGTCGAGGCCACGCCCAAGAATCTTCGCCTCCGCAAGAAGGTGCTCGACGAGAACGCCCGCAAGCGTTCCGAGAAGAGCCGTTCGATCAAGTTCATCGAGGCGTGAGGCGTAGCGGGGACAATGATGCCCCCTCTTGTCCGAACGCTGAATCGGATCGGGTCGAGCCCTGGCCGGGGACAAGAGTGTCCCCCGCTACAGCAGTCCGCGCTCGTCCAGTTCGTCCTCGTTCAGTCCAAGGTAGTGGCCAAGCTCGTGGATGTAGGTGACGTGGACTTCATCGAGATAGACTTCCTCCTCGCCTTCCGCGAAGTCCCAAAGGTTTTCCAGAAACAGGATGATCTGCGGTGGCAATGGTGAAGGGCCGCCTTCGCCATCAGGAAACGCTTCACCGACAAATAGCCCGAGCGTGTCCGGTTCGATGGCGTCCGCCACCAATGCCTCATTTGGCACGTGGTCGTATACCACCGGCAAAGGGAGCGCACGTTCACGGAGTTCGCACGGCAGCTCGTCCAGCGTGGCGCGGACTTCCTCCTGTGCGAGGGTGAGGATGTGGCTCCAGTTGTCGGCCATCTGAGGAGCAGGGTTCAGCCGCGCCGCGACTTG
>SXGR01330714.1_pt1 | contig 36806 bp, 34 predicted proteins | sample 3174711 | NCBI WGS metagenome assembly SXGR01 (sample SAMN11356860, study PRJNA531348) | freshwater metagenome | isolation source: freshwater sample F1-60 | place: China: Fuxian Lake, Yuxi | collected 2017-12-25 | reverse complement strand
CGAAAGTACTCATATGCCGACCGAGCAAAACATTAAGATCTTCTCAGGCACGTCAAATCGCGGCCTTGCGCAAGGGATCTGTGATTGGCTTGATGTCGAGCTTAGCGATGCCAATCTCGTCCGCTTTTCCGATGGTGAAATCTTTGTAGAAATCGGCGAAAACGTCCGTGGGGCCGATGTTTTTATCGTTCAGTCCACGGGTACGCCCGCCAATGAGCATTTGATGGAGCTTCTCATCATGGTCGATGCCTTGCGTAGGGCGTCGGCAAGAAGCATTTGCGCCGTCATTCCGTATTACGGCTATGCACGCCAAGATCGCAAAGTGGCCCCCCGAACGCCTATTACGGCCAAGCTGGTGGCCGATTTGATCCATGCCGCGGGTACCACCCGTGTGTTGTCCATGGATCTTCATGCCGGACAAATCCAAGGTTTTTTTAGTATTCCGTTCGATCATTTATATGCAATGCCCGTGTTGCTCTCCCATATCCAAAGCGAATTCAACGGCCCAGACACCGTGGTTGTGTCGCCGGATGCGGGGGGTGTTGAGCGTGCTCGGGCCTATTCAAAACGCATCGGTGCAAGCCTTGCCATTATTGATAAACGACGCCCCAAGGCCAATGTGGCCCAGATCATGAACATCATCGGCGATGTGAACGGCAAAGACGCGGTTCTCGTGGATGACATGGTCGATACCGCAGGCACCCTGACCGAGGCAGCTTCTGCATTATTAAATGCCGGTGCCCGGCGTGTGGTTGCATATGCCACTCACGCGGTCTTGTCTGGACCCGCAATGGATCGTATTGCTAAATCCCCGTTGGAGCGGCTCGTGGTTACTGATACCATCGCGCCGCGCGAGGCCATGATAGCCAGCAACAAGATTGAAGTACTTTCTGTTGCGCCGCTTCTTGGAAAAGCATTGCGACGTATTCACTTGGGCGAATCGGTTAGTTCGCTGTTCGTATAATCAGAAGGAGCTTAAAATGGTCGACGTTTCGGATACCATCAATTGTCAGCGACGCGAGGCCGGTTCAAAAGGCATGGCGCGTTCTTTGCGTGCTGCGGGTCAACTCCCTGGTGTGTTGTACGGCCCTGCCGTTGAACCAACACCCATCACGTTGAATCCCAGAGCCTTCGTGCATCAACGTCGCACGTTCGGTCGCGCGCATACGTTTAAATTGCAGCTGGATGGCGAACAAACATTCGATGTGTTCATTCAATCCATCGACACAGATCCTGTTTCAGGCGCTGTGATGCACGTTGATCTTTACCATATCGATCCAAATCGTGCGGTGTCGGTGGACGTTCGTATCGAACTCCAAGGACGTCCCGTGGGTGTGAGCATGGGTGGTTCGTTGGTACAGCGTATGCATACGATCAAAATGCACGGCTTGCCGAAGATCATTCCTGACGTTATTTACGTGGATGTTTCACATCTCAACGTAGGTGATTCGATTCACGTGCGTGATCTTACGTTTGCCGAAGGTTTGCAGTCCATGGTTCAAGGTGGCGAGAGCATCGCTGCGGTACCTGAAGTGCAAAAAGAAGAAGTTCTTACGCCTGCTGAAGCAGCGAAGGCAGCAGCGGCAGCTGCACCAGCTGCGGGTGGCAAAGCTGCTCCTGCTGGCAAAGCCGCACCTGCTGGTAAAGCTGCTCCTGCGAAAGCCGCGCCTAAGGCCAAGGGATAATACAAAATCACCATGTGGCTGATTGTTGGTTTAGGCAATCCCGGCAGCAATTATGCTGGAACCAGGCACAACGTTGGGTTCGACGTGCTTGATCTCCTAAGCCAACGTTACTCTTTTCCACCATGGAAATCCTTTCTCAAAGCAGATGTTGCACGCGGTAAAATCGCAGGCGTTGATGTGATGCTCTGCAAGCCCAAAACATTCATGAACTTGAGTGGTGATGCGGTTGGACCTATCAGCCGTTACTACGATGATGTGACCCAAATCGTCGTGGTGCATGACGAACTGGATTTTGAACCCGGCATCGTTCGTGTCAAACAATCGGGTGGACATGGCGGACACAATGGCCTTCGGTCGTTGATACAACATGTGGGTGCAGAATTTGTGCGTGTTCGTATCGGGATCGGCAAACCTTTGGGTAATGAAGATGCCGCAGGGTTTGTGTTATCCAGAATAGATGCTAAAAGTCAGCCGCTCATGCGGTCGGCGTTTGATGAGGCGGCAGATGCGGTCACCGAAATTGTGACTCTCGGTGTTGCATCCGCAATGCGTCATCACAATGTGCGTGATGTGCTGTAGGGACGCTGCTTGCTGCGGACCTTGTTCTATGTTGTAGGGGCGGTTCATTAATCGCCCTAAAATCCCAAGGAGACGGAGCTTTCAATGCAGATTTCGTTGCAAGACATGTTGTGTGTCATTCCACTGGCTGGCGTCTTGGCGCTGGTTTTTGCGTTTTTCAAAGCCCGATGGGTTGGTAAGCAAGAGGCTGGAACCGATCGTATGCGTGAAATCTCGGGTTATATTCGCGAAGGCTCTATGGCGTTTCTTGCCCGTGAGTATCGCGTTCTTGCGGTGTTTGCCGTGGTGGTTGCCGCAATATTAGGTTTCGCCAACTACGACAGCCTTGCAAGTCATTGGCTGGTTGCAGTCTCATTTTTGGTGGGTTCCTCATGCTCGGCCCTCGCGGGCTTTTTTGGTATGCATGTGGCGACGCTTGCCAATGTGCGTACAGCCAATGCTGCACGCCGTGGCTTGGTGCCTGCCCTCGATATCGCCTTTGCGGGTGGTACGGTGATGGGCATGAGCGTGGTTGGACTTGGCGTACTCGGCATGGGTTCGTTGATGGCCATCTATTTCAACAGTGGCATTTTCGGTGATGACTGGAATCGTCTGCTTGCTGTGCTTAGCGGATTTTCCTTGGGTGCATCTTCCATCGCGCTTTTTGCTCGTGTGGGCGGCGGCATTTACACGAAGGCAGCGGACGTCGGTGCAGATCTTGTCGGTAAAGTCGAAGCGGGCATTCCAGAAGATGACCCACGCAACCCTGCCGTGATTGCGGACAACGTGGGCGACAATGTTGGTGACGTGGCTGGCATGGGCGCCGATCTTTTTGAATCCTATGTTGGCGCTATTTTGGGCGCTATGGTGTTGGCTGCCGCAGGTGGACAAATCGGTGGTATTCTTTTGCCGATGGTGCTTGCGGGTGTTGGTATTATCGTTTCGATCATTGGGACATTTTTTGTACGCACCAGCGAAAATGGTGATCCACAAAAAGCACTCAATCAAGGTACCTTCATTGCGGGTGTCTTGATGGTTGCGGCTGCGTATTTTCTCATTATGTGGCTTATTCCCGAAGGCATTACCTTGGGTGGCGAAACGCATTCTGCCATGGGTGCATTTATCGCCGTCGTTGCAGGTTTGATTGCCGGCGCTGCAATCGGCATGGTGACCGAATATTATACCGCTGAGTCAAAAGCACCAACGCGGCAACTTGCATCAGATGCGCAAACGGGTGCAGCCACCAGTATTATCTCGGGCTTGGCGCTTGGGATGCGTTCCACGGCAGTTCCTACAATCCTGATTGGCATTGCCATTATGGTTTCGTACGAGTTGGCGGGGCTTTACGGCATCGCACTTGCAGCCCTTGGTATGTTGTCCACCACGGGCATTCAGCTTGCTGTTGATGCCTACGGACCTATCTCTGACAATGCCGGTGGTATTGCAGAGATGAGTCATATGGACTCTTCGGTGCGTGCCCGAACCGACAAATTGGATGCCGTTGGCAACACCACAGCTGCGATTGGCAAAGGCTTTGCCATCGGTTCAGCAGCGCTAACCGCTCTTGCGTTGTTCAGTGCATATCGTTCCACAGCGAATATTGATACCATTGACGTATCCAAGCCCATCGTATTGGTGGGTGTGTTGCTGGGGGGGATGTTGCCGTTCTTGTTCTCCTCCATGGCCATGACCGCTGTAGGCCGTGCTGCTTTTGATATGATCAAAGAAGTTCGCCGTCAGTTCCGAGAAATCAAGGGCTTGATGGAAGGCACCGCCGTTGCAGATCATGCACGTTGTGTGGATATTGCAACCACAGCAGCGATCAAGAGCATGGTTGTGCCAGGACTTATGGCCGTTGTTGTGCCTGTTGTGGTGGGCTTCTATGACAAAGAGGCCTTGGCTGGCCTGCTCGTCGGTGTAACCGTTACAGGTGTGTTGCTTGCTATATTTATGGCCAATGCCGGTGGCGCTTGGGACAACGCCAAAAAGCACATCGAAGCAGGTGCCTTTGGTGGGAAAGGCTCCGACACGCACAAGGCTGCGGTTGTTGGTGATACCGTCGGTGATCCGTTTAAAGATACAGCCGGCCCTGCCCTCAACATTCTTATTAAGCTTATGAGCGTCGTTGCTCTGGTGATCGCCCCTTTATTAGGATAGTAGCGGCGCAGCTTGCTGCGCCATGTGCGTATGGGCGGTTCGTGAACCGCCCTTGCATAAGTCGGTCACATGCCCATGGTGTGTGGCCAAACCCATGACTGGAGATGAGAATGTTCCTTACTGAGTACGAAACTATTGTTGTGATCCGGCCGGATATCGGCGGTGATGCCATTGAAGCGTTGCTCGACAAACTTCGTGATGTCGTGCGCGTGGGCGAAGGTAAATTGATTGCGATTACCCACTGGGGTCGTAAGAAGCTTGCCTATGAAATTAAAAAACATACGCGCGGTGTCTATGTGCATATTCACTACTTGGCACCTCGTTCGTTGATTCTTGAAATCGAGCGAAATCTGCGTATTTCAGATGCCGTGCTTCGTTTCTTGACGGTTCAACTGGCAGAAAAATTGCGTGCTGAAGATCGTACCGAAGCGGAATATCAACGTCCTGAATATGATCTTGCAGAAGACGATTCAGAGAGCACAGAAGTGGACATCTTTGCGGCACCAGAAATGTCCGCAGACATGATCCCAGAGGATGATTTTGGTGATGCAGATCCGGTGCGTGGCATCGACGGAGCGGCGGAGTAAGTCATGAGAGAGTCAAGAGATTCAAGAGACCATGGTGATATGTTCGGTCGTGATAACGATCGTGGCGACCGCGGCGATCGTGGTGAAGGCGATGACCGTAAAGGCAAGAATGCATTTCGTCGCCGTCGTGTGTGCCGCTTTTGTACAGAAAAAGAAGCGGTTATCGATTATCGCGATGCAACGGGCCTTAAGCTGTACACCAGCGAGCGTGGTAAAATTGTTCCTCGCCGTATTTCTGGCAATTGTGCCAAACATCAGCGTGACACGACCACAGCGATTAAGCGTGCGCGTTCGTTGGCGCTTTTGCCCTACGTGATAACGGGCGCATAAGGAGGTTCGAGTCATGTTAGAAGTACTTTTGATTGAAGATGTAACGAACCTCGGCCGCATGGGCGATTTGGTCACCGTTAAGCCAGGTTACTGGCGCAATTATTTGTCGCCGCGTGGTTTGGCTGCAACAGCGTCCGCCAAAAACAAGAGTCGTCTTGAGCACGAGCGACGTTTGTTGGTGAAGCGCCTTGAGCTTGCGCGTGCGGAATCCGAAGCTGTGGCTGAGCGATTGGCCAATATCGTGGTGCGTCTGGCTGTAAAGGTTGGCGTGAATGGCAAACTTTATGGTTCCGTGACCAACCGCGATTTGCAAGAGGCTTTGGTTGCGCATGGTGTGGTTGTGGATCGTCGCGATATTTCGTTGTCCGATCCTATCAAGGCCATGGGCGAGTACGATATCATGGTGCGTTTGCGCGGTGATGTGAAAGCCAAAATTAAAGTTGCTGTTGAAGCCAAAGCGTAAGATACCTGATCCGTTGGGGGGCAACCAATCGGTTGCCCTGTTTAAACCTCCCTTGCTTGCGGGGGAGGTCTGTGCTTCACGACGGTTGGGTGGGGTGTTCGTAAGATGGAAACGGCGTTGACAGTCGCTCAGGATCGTCCAAACCGTGTTCCTCCGCAAGACATGGATGCCGAGCGCTCTGTGCTCGGCGCCATGATGCTTGACGAGGAAGCATCTATCCAAGCCTTCAGTATTTTATCCGATCGCGATTTTTATCGTTCAGCGCATGCCAGTATTTTTGCTGCAATGTCTGCTTTGTACGAACGCAATGAGCCCATCGATGAGATCACGGTTGCCGCGCAATTGCGGACCATGCGTGAGATTGAAAACGTGGGTGGATCGGCATTTTTAGCCTCGCTCACCGAACATGTGCCTACGGCCGCGAACTTGTCGCATTACGCGCGTATCGTGAAAGATCGTGCGTTGGCACGCCGTTTAATAAGTACGGCCACAGCCATTGCGGGCGTGGGCTATCAAGGCACCACCGATGTGGCGGCGATGCTTGATGATGCCGAAGCCAAAATTTTTGAAATCACCAATTCACGGGAACACAAAGCATTCTCGCCCCTGTCAGAGGCGGTGAAGCATGCATTTCGACGTTTGGAAGAGCGCTACGAGCGCAAGGAACGGATCACGGGTGTGCCGTCAGGTTTTCCTGATTTTGATGATAAGACCGCAGGACTTCAATCCTCCGATTTGATCATCATTGCCGGACGACCCTCCATGGGAAAAACGGCATTCGCACTTGGTCTTGGATACAATGCGGCGCATTTATCCAAAGTGCCGACGGCGGTTTTTTCTCTTGAAATGTCACGTGAGCAATTGGTGATGCGTATGCTGGCCTCCGAGGCCCGTATTGACGGCAGCGCCATGCGAACGGGAACATTTCCGCCAGAGGCATGGCCCCATATCGCACGGGCGGCAGGTGAGCTTTCGGCGACGCCACTGTATATCGACGATTCGGCAGCGCTTAATGTGATGGAAATGCGTGCCAAGTGCCGACGTTTGCAGGCCGAAAAAGGTCTTGGCCTGATCATTGTCGACTATTTGCAGTTGATGCGTGGACGTTCTGGCTCCGAAGGTCGCGAAAAAGAAATCTCAGAAATTTCTCGTGGCTTAAAGGCACTTGCCAAGGAGCTGGAAGTTCCTGTTGTCGCGCTTAGTCAGCTCAATCGCTCGTTGGAGCAGCGTCAAGACAAGCGCCCTATGTTGAGTGATTTGAGAGAATCGGGCGCGATCGAACAGGATGCAGATGTTATATGCTTTGTTTATCGCGATGAATATTACAATCCCGATACCAACGAACAAGGTATTGCTGAAATCATCATTGGCAAACAACGCAATGGCCCTACAGGCACCGTCAAATTGCGATTTTTCAACAAGCACGTTCGTTTTGAGTCCCTTGCCAAGCAGGAAGCGTACGGTGGTCCACCAGCAGGTTTTGCGGCGTAAAGCCTAAACTCTTCCTGCATTTCGTATTAGTGCCTCATAAGGCGCGATAGCTCCCAAAGCTTCCGGATGCCATTGAACCCCAACCACAAAACGATAGGCTGGTAACTCAATGGCCTCGATGATCCCATCGTCGCTAACACCTGACACCAGAACCTGTGCGGAGATCTGATCCAGGGCTTGATGGTGGGTGCTATTGACCATGATTTTTTCAAGTCCATAGGCACGTTGCAGATGCGATCCTGGGCTAAGCTTCACCTGATGTGTAGGCAATGTTTTGCTTATTGTTTGCTCATGGCCATGGGATCCATGATCGGGAAGATGCTGGATCATCGTACATCTGGCGAGAACCCCCAAAAGTTGCATACCGCCGCAGATCCCAAGCATCGGCATATCGCGATGCAGTGCGGCTTTGATCAACGCCGTTTCAAAATCGGTGCGTGTGTGTTTGATGGCTCCTAGATTGGGGCTTGGAGATTGGCCATAATGTGCAGGATCGATGTCAAAAGCCCCACCTGTGATCACAAGGCCATCGAGATGAGGCAGATAGAGTTCTGGATCAATTTCGGGCGCAAGTAAAAACGGGAGACCACCGGCCATTTTGACAGCGTCAACATAGCTATTTTCAAGAAGAAGCGCTGGAAAACCTTTTGCCGTTTGCGTGGTGTCGCAGGTAATTCCGATGCGCGGTTTTCTGTTCATGGGGATCTCCTTGCGTTGACATATGGCATTTGTTACGAAGCGATGCGTAATGAGTACAAGCCTGCCGTTTAAACGTATTTTACTCAAGATCTCAGGGGAAGCGCTCCAAGGTGATCGGGGTTACGGAATAAGTCCTCAGATCTTATTGTCGCTCGGTGACGAGATCAGACAAGTCGCCTCCCAAGGGATCCAAGTTGCGATTGTCATTGGGGGCGGTAATATTTTCCGTGGCGTTGCGGGCAGTGCCCATGGGATGGATCGCGCCCATGCCGATTATATGGGGATGCTGGGGACCGTGATCAACGCTTTGGCATTGCAAGATGGGCTTGAAAAAATCGGCGTGAGTACGCGGGTACAAACGGCCATTGCCATGAGCTCTGTCGCTGAGCCCTATATCCGACGCCGTGCCATGCGACACCTCGAAAAAGGCCGCGTCGTCATTTTTGCAGCAGGTACAGGCAACCCTTATTTTACCACCGATACAGCGGCTGCCCTTCGTGCCATGGAAATTGGCGCCGATGTTTTGCTTAAAGCCACACATGTGGATGGTGTTTACGATGCCGATCCCAAAACACACCCCAATGCAGTCCGTTTTACGACGCTTTCATATATGGATGTACTTCAGCGCGATTTGCGTGTGATGGACACCGCCGCTATTTCTTTGTGCAAAGACAACAGCATGCCGCTGATGGTATTTGACATGGGAAAGGCTGGCAATATTTGCAAAGCGTCTCTTGGCGATCCAATTGGCACGTATATTGGTAGCGAAGCGCAGATCCGAGCCTTTCAGGCTCGCTATACCGAGGTCACATGATTAACGACATTGTGAAAGATTTAGACAAAGAAATCAGCGATACCCATCACGGCTTGAAAATGCAGCTTGCGAAGTTGCGCACGGGCCGTGCAAATATTGCTGTATTGGATGGTGTGCGTATCGATTATTACGGAACTCCCACCCCCCTTTCGCAAGTGGCGCAGATCTCGGCTACGGATCCGCGGATGATCACCATCAAGCCGTGGGAAAAGAAGCTCACGATCGATATCGAGCGCGCCATCATGGCCTCGAAACTTGGTCTTAATCCGCAAAGTGATGGTGAAATTATTCGGCTTCCCATCCCGCAACTCACCGAAGAGCGACGCAAAGAATTGGTGAAGCAGGCCCGAACCGAAGGCGAAAAATCAAAAGTCGCGCTTCGCAATCATCGTCGCAATGCCAATGAAATGCTGAAGGAACTCGAAAAAGACAAAGAGATCTCCGAGGATGATCTGAAGCGTGCCCTTGAACAGGTGCAAGAGATCATCGACAAAGGGATCACAGATGTGGAGGGGATCCTCGGGCAAAAGGAACGAGAGATCATAGAAATTTGAACGCATTGGTAGAGTATTTGAGTGCAATTCCTGCCTCGATGATGGCAACGCTTGCCTCTGCGCCTCGCTATGTTGCTTTTCTTGTTTTTATTTACGCATCGGTATCGCTTGTGCTTGGCGGGAAATATCCGCGTGTTTTTCTTGGCGTGGCCTTGGGGGCCCTCGGATGGTGGGGCGGGCTTGTTTTGGCCCGTCTGATGTTTTTGCCTAGTGTGCCGAGTGCAGCCCTTGTCGCCGCCATGATTCCATTTTTACTCTGGCCGTTGCTTGATGTTCTTCTTGGTTTTTTAACGGTCGTGAGTGCGTCATTGATCACGATGGTGGTTGCAAAATATTTTCTTCCATTTGCCTATCAGGCCTTACTTTTGGGCACATCGGGGGCGTTGTTGGCGGCTGTTGGGGTGTATCGGGGCTTGCAGCTTGCTGGCGTGCTGTTCTATGCCTTGATTTCCACCGTGGGGATCGTTTCGACGCTGGGGGCAGTGTTACGAGCTGAAGAAGGTTCGTGTTTTGCGCCTGGTGCCTATGTACTTTGTTCAGGCTTTTACGTCTGTTTGGCCACCGTATGGGTGGTGACCGGTATTTGGTTTCAAATACGGAATATGCTTTTGGGGGACCGGGAAAATCATGAGCAACCGAACGATCGGACCCGCACCGATGCAGCACCTCGCCATCATCATGGACGGAAACGGGCGGTGGGCTGAAGAACAAGGTTTTTCGCGCATAGACGGACATCGTCGTGGTGCAGTTGCGGTTCGTCTGATCACAACCAGAGTGCGTGAATTGGGCATTCCGTATCTCACGTTGTTTTCATTTTCGACCGAAAATTGGCGCAGACCAGACGGCGAAGTGGCCGGTCTCATGGATCTTCTTTGCACCTATTGTGATGAAGAAACGCCAACATTGCTTGAACAGGGGATCCGTTTAAATGTGATTGGTGGCTTGCGTCGGTTTCCGCAAAGCACAGCAGCCGCTGTGGAGCGGGCCATCAAAGCAACCGCGCATTGTGCTGGTATGACACTTAATCTCGCACTCGATTATGGTGGACGCGATGATATCCTGCGTGCCGTACGTGCCGTGGCTTCGCGTGTTAAAGAAGGCCAGCTTGAAATCCAAGATATTGATGAAGCGTTGTTTGGGTCATTTTTGAGTACGGCTGGCATGCCCGATCCAGATTTGTTGTTGCGAACATCGGGTGAGCAACGTCTTAGCAATTTTTTACTCTGGCAACTTTCCTATTCGGAATTACTTTTTATCGATCGTTGGTGGCCAGATATGACAGCGAGCGATATTGATGACGCCGTAGGTGTTTATATTGGCCGAAAACGCCGATTTGGTTGTACCGCTCAACAAATGACGCCCAACCCCTAATACTCTCCCTTTGGGAGAGTCGCCGAGCGAAGCGCGGCGGTGAGGGTGTTCTGAAGGGAGTTTTCGTGCTCAAACATCGTGTGATGGCTGCATTGGTGTTTGTACCACTGCTTCTGTGGGCAACCTATTCGGGTGGATTTTTCCTTCACGGCTTGTGTGCGCTGATTTGTGTCTTGATGTACTGGGAATATCAGCGCATGGCGAATGTATCCCATGGCGTTGTTGCGCGTGTTGTGGGTTATGTTTTGGTCTTGGCCGCCTATGCATCGCGGTCGGGCTTAATCACGATACCCCTCGTGAACGATGGGATCTGGGCTGTGATTGGGCTTGCAGTACTATCGGTTGTTCTCGTGGGTTCTATCGACATTGCAACTGCGGCCAGACGCGCAGAAACCATGTTGTTGGGTATTTTTTATTGCGCGGGGCTACTGCCATACTACGCCCAGCTTCGGCACATGGACCAAGGTTTGTATGCCGCTGGGATGGTGTTGTTATGCGTGTGGTTGTCGGATACGGCGGCCTATTTCGCAGGCAGGGCCTTTGGTCGTCATCGGCTGTGTCCTCAGGTCTCGCCAGGCAAGACGATAGAAGGTGCGTTGGCCGGTTTGTGTGCATCCGTTGCTGTTGGTGGAATATTCGTGGCTGCTGGGTGGGTTCTTCCTGGGAAAACTTGGGTTATAGGCGCATTATTGGGCTTAATGGTCGGTGTTGCGGGAATTGTTGGCGATTTGTGCGAGTCGTTGCTGAAACGGTCGTATGGTGTGAAAGACAGCTCACAGTTGATCCCAGGACACGGAGGGTTTCTTGATCGGTTTGATTCCCTCATTTTTGCAGCCCCTGTGGCATACTATGGCATCTTATTTTTAGCGTAGGGGCGGTTCGTGAACCGCCCGTGTGTTACGCAAAGGATCGCACTCTATGGATTATGTGATCTCCAATCTTCACTGGTTTGTTTTGCTGCTTGGCGGCCTGGTTTTCTTTCATGAACTAGGACACTTTTTGGTCGCCAAGTGGTGCGGTGTGAAAGTGTTGCGATTTAGTTTGGGTTTTGGTCCCAAGATCGTTGGTTTTACCTATGGTGAAACCGAATACTGGCTCAGCCTTTTACCGCTGGGTGGTTATGTGAAAATGCTGGGTGAGCAGCCCGAAGACGAAGCATCGATTTCCCATGAAGACGCAGCGCGCGCATTCGTCAATCGACCGGTTTGGCAACGTGCATGTATCGCATTGGCTGGACCTGTTTTTAACCTATTGCTCGCATTTTTTGTTTATCAGGCGATGTTTGTGGGTGCGGGCGAAGTGGGCGATACACGTCTTGGCGTGGTTGAACGCGATGGTGCGGCCTGGCAGGCGGGTATTCGTCCAGGTGATCGTGTGATCGCGATCAACGGCAAGGCAACAGAAACATGGACCGATCTGCGTCGTGGTATTGGCGATTCGTTGCAACAGCCGATCACGATGCGTGTGAGCCGTGAAGGTGAAGCCGATCGTGATGTGACGGTTCGTCCTCTTGCTGTGGTTGAAACAGATGCATTGGGCGATTCCTCCTCACGTGGTCGTATTGGTGTTTCGCTTCAGTATGTAAAACCTGTATTGGCGGTGGTTGATCCCAGCAGTCCTGCGGCTGCGGTGGGTTTGCAATCGGGCGATATCATCGCTTCCATTGATGGCAATAAAATTCAGGCATGGCATGAGGTGCAACAACGATTGCGCCGTGTGTTGAGCGGCGCGACGGTGAAGCTTTCTGTGCTCCGCAATACTTTGCCGATGGACGTGATGCTTAAACCCGATGCCGTGTGGCCTGAAGGCATGCGTCCAGATCTTGGAAGTGCAGCGGATGCATCCGGTGGTTACACGGGACTCGTGAGCATGGAGAGTGTCGTTTCAAAAGTGGATGAGAACACACCCGCGGCATCGGCGGAAATCAAGCCAGGTGATCGTTTGGTTGAGGTGACATTTCATGCGCCCAATGCAGTACCGCACACGCGCGCAGTGGATGTGTGGACCTTTGATTTGGCTTCATTGGGAGAGGCGCTGCCTGGAACGGAAGTGGATGTTTTGATCCAACGTGGTCGGGAGTTGATGCATAAACGCATCGCTGTTGAAGTGAAAGACGAGCAGGACGAATTGAAGCAGTCCCACAAAGTGCGCGTGATTGGGATGCAAAATGATACGTCGTTGCTTGGCACGTATTCTAAAATTTTGAATGTTGGTTTTTTTGATGCGTCGGCACGTGCGTTTATTCAAGTGGGCGATGATGCAAGTTTGATTGGTCGCGGTGTGGCCAAGCTCTTTTCGGGCGGCGTGCCCTTGGACACCGTGGGTGGGCCGATCATGTTATTTGTTGTTGCCGAAAAAAGCGCCAAGCATGGCTGGTCGGCATTTTTTCGTACGCTTGCGATGATCAGTGTCAATTTAGGTTTGTTAAATTTATTGCCCGTGCCGGTGCTTGATGGTGGCCATTTGGTGTTTTTGGCCATTGAAGCTGTGATGCGAAAGCCAGCTTCTGTGCGTATGCGTGAAATTGCCAACAGCATTGGTATGGCACTTCTTTTGATGTTGATGCTTCTTGCATTCAAAAATGACATTGTTCGGTATGTCTTAGGATAAATCGGTGATTGCCATGTTTTGTAGGGGTCGTTCGTGAACGACCCTTGTTAGGGCGGTTCGCGAACCGCCCCTGCGATGGGGTGCATTTTTGTTTCTACAAACTTTACACGATCAAGCAATGGCCGTTGCATCACTTATGAACGGCAGCATTCTCGCGTTTGATACTTCGGTAACGCCAGGATGCGCTGCGCTTGTGACTCCTACGTCGGTCAATTCGCATCGCCTGCCGATGCAAGGCCAACCCTCAGAAGCCTTGATGGTGCATCTCCAATCTTGGCTACATGAAAAACCTAAAGCCATTGTGGTAGGCATTGGACCGGGTTCTTTTACGGGGGTACGTGTCGCAGTTGCCACTGCCAAGGGTTTGGCTCTGGGATACGGTGATGTGCCGATTGTTGGTGTTTCAAGCCTTGGGCTTCAGTGTTTGAGCATGGGCGGCGGCCCTTGGGCAGCTGCGTTTGATGCGCGCCGGGATGAAGTTTTTTCTGCGGTCTACAGTATGACAGGCGGAACTTTGCTTGCCGATGAGATTGATTCGCCCGATGCAACCATCACACGCCTTCGTCAGATATGTCTTGATGGCGTGGTGACCGACGGAAGTGATGTGGCCAATCGCATCGCGCATGAACAGCATTGTGAGCCGCGCGCGTTTGCGCCCGATGCGGCTGCATTGATTGTGCTTGCTGCACAACGGATTGAATTGGGTAATTTTGATGATCCGATGACACTGCTTCCGCAGTATCTCCGTGCACCTATTGCGGAGCGTGAGCTCAATAGGCAAGGTGATATTTAGATGAAAATTATGATGGAGTTACACATGTATTTAACGTGTCACCCGCGGTTGTGGAGCATACCGTGGCGCCGGTGTCTGCGCAATCTGTCTTCCATACATTGGAGGTAATACAATCCTGGCCTGCAACAGTGACCTTTGCATCGTTGCCTGAGCCGCTTGCAACGCCGGCTCTACAATTTGTTACTTCTGTCGATGTTGTGGCTTCAAACACCGAGAAAACGGGCTCGGCGGGTTCGTCGTTGGTATTGCAAGTTCCAAGTAAATCCATAGCACCCGCACCTGTTGTTGCAGGGCATGCGGCTGCTGGAAGTGCCGTCGCGTTTGTCGCGTGGGTTAATACGAGTCCAAGCGATGCGAAAGTCGAACTTGAATATGTCCAGCATATTGTGTACGTCGTGCTTCTTGCAACAACATATTTGTCAGTTGGATCAAGATCCGCGCAAGCGGCTCCAACAAGCTTCTTACCCACTGCAGCGCATGTTGATGCGGTCACGTCAGCATCATCATCACCACAACCGGCTAAGCCCAATGCCAAAGCAGAAATAACAAGATAACGCATGGGAAACTCCTCAATGAGTGTTAAATAGATTGGCATCTTTTAACCACGAGAAGCATCACAGGGCAATTTTTGCAAAGCTATGCCCATGTTTCAAAATAAAAAATAACAGAGAATTTCCATCTGCTATTGTCTATTTCATATCACGGTTCATCTTCTAAAAAAATACTTTCAGGTGCTTTGGTATTCACGGTGGGTTCGCTGCCAGTGATGAATACTTCCATGCGATGGGGCAGTGCGATGTCGACGAGGTCGCCAGTGATAGGATCGATAGGAATCATGGTGATCCCTTCGAGTGGCGGTGTAAATGGTGTGGGGGTTGTTCCGCGCACCGCTTCTTGCATGTACGCGAGCCAAATAGGAAGTGCGGCGCTGCTGCCTGTTGATCTCCCGACAGGTTTGTTGTCATCAAGTCCGATCCATACGGTGGCTTCGAGATCGGGCGTAAAACCTGAAAACCATAAATTGCGTGATTCGTTGCTTGTGCCTGTTTTGGCCGCAATGGGTCGTCCAAGGGCTTGTGCGCGTTTTCCTGTTCCTGATTCAACCACCGATTCCATCATGGATGTCACCACGTAGGCTGCGGCAGGCGTGAGTATCTGCTCAGGTTGCGCTTTATTTTCGAGTAAAATTATTCCTCTGGCATCTTCAACTTTACGAATGAAAATGGGTGTGGCGTATGCGCCTTTGGCGGCGATAGCATTGTAAGCCCCGGCCAATTCAAGTGGTGTTATATCTCCAGTGCCCAGTGCCAAAGTATCGTTGGCTGGAAGACTGCTTGCAATGCCGAGGCGTTTTGCGAGATCGATCACGGGAGCCACGCCCAACTGTTCGATAAGTTTTACGGAGCATGTATTTTTCGATCGCGTTAACGCGGTTCGATAGGTGATGTTCCCATCGTAAACGCCATCTTCATAATTTTCAGGCTTCCATGATTGGCCGGTCCAAGGATCATAGCGAACAACGGGAGAATCGGGGCAAATAGATGCAGGTGTGATGGTGCCTGCGGCAATCGCTGCGGCGTAGAGAATGGGTTTAAAAGCTGAACCAGGCTGTCTGAGTGCTTGTGTTGCACGATTAAGGCCACCGGGTGTTTGCTCATAACCACCGACCAGTGCACGCACGTGATAGGTTTCAGGATCGATGGATACCAACGCGGCTTGTACCGCAGGGATAGGGATAAGCTGAATTTGAATAGGATTTGTATTGGGATTTATGATCTCAACTTCAACCAGATCCCCAACATGGAAAACGCTTGATATATTGCGTGGTTCAGGTGTGTATGAATCTACGCTGAGTGGTCGTGCCCATTTCAGATCGGTAAGCTTGAGTGGGGATAGGGATCCACCGAGATCAGCAAATGCCAATCCTTCGCTGGGACGAAGTTGCGTGATGGGCACAACAATGCGGGTTTGTCGTTTGGCGGGAAGAAGTTGCATCTCCATGAGATCAACAGGGGTCCCTGTTTTGATAGATTGCAACATCGCACGTAGATCCCAAATCCAAAGGCCATTGGCTCCCGTGACATAGTGTGCGCGCCGTAATTTCGCTGATGCATAGGTTGTGCGTAATTCTGTGTAAAATGTTTTCCAGCGATTCACTTCAACACGGGCGTTTGCGCCTTTCCATCCGTGCATTTTTGTAAATGTTTCAAGCTCGGTCTGAAGAGCGCGAGTGGCGGCACGCTGCATCTCAGCGTTCATGCCGAGATAGACGGTAAGGCCGCCTTCCATGACTTGTTTTTCACCAAAACGTTGAACGAGTTGTTCACGAACGTGATGAATATAGTGTGGACCTAATTTAATTGCAGCGAGAGTTGTCGCTGGAAGCGGAATAGATGCTTGCAGGGCATTGTTCCATTCGGACTGTGTGATCCATCCATGTTCTTGCATTTGGTCAAGCACATATTTGCGTCGTTCTTTGGCGGCTTCTGGATTGGACCTTATATTGTATTTTGAAGGATTTTTGGGTGCTCCAGCGAGTATTGCTGCTTCTGCAATGGATAAGCGTTTGGCGGGTTTCCCAAAATAGGTTTGTGCTGCTTCTTCGATACCGTAGGCGCCTGAACCAAAATAAATTTGATTTAAGTAGATGTATAGAATGTCGTCTTTGCTTAATAGGCGTTCGAGCTCAAATGCGAGCATCGCTTCGCGGATCTTGCGACCGTAGGTACGTTCATCGCCGGTGATCAATGCTTTGACGGTTTGTTGAGTGATGGTGCTTGCACCTTGACGATGTGCACCAGGTCGCAGATTTTTGAGTACGGCCCGAAATATGCCGGTGTAATCAAGTCCCTTGTGTTCATAAAATTTAGCATCCTCGGCGGCGAGAAATGCATTCACGACAAATTTGGGCAAGCTGCGTATTTCAATGACTGTACGCCGTTCTTCGGCAAACACGGCCGCAAGCTCACCGTCATCGGTGTAAACATGGGTTGATTGGGGTGGCTTGTAATCGGATATTTTGCTGATAGCCGGAAGTGAGCTTTTGATTGCACCAACGCTTACGCTCGTCATTAAAATCAATGCGACGGATGCGATGGCCAGGGTGCGAACAATACGTTTTGCGGGTGACTGGTATTTCACCCTGTGCACCATAGCGAAGAATAACGGGGTCAGCCAGGGGAGTTAGTATGTATGTCTTTTGGCTATTTTTCTAGCAGGAATTTTTGTATGCTTTTTGGCTATTTTTTTTGCCAATTTTTGGGCAGGCGTCGGGGCTGTGGATGGATGGATGATTGTAATATGTTCTTCGGCGATACCCAAGGCTGCCAAAAATTCGGCGTAAAAATTCTTAGAAGCAAAGCCCCAGCTACCGCGTTGGTAATTGCTGATCAGATGCTCAATTTCACGTGATCCCACCTGTTTGATGCCACGGCTCACGCCTCCCGCACCATGATTGTATGCGGTGATTGCGAGAGGCCAGCTTCCTAGCCGTTTCAGATTGCTTTGAAGAAGGCGCGCGGCTGCTTTGGTTGCGTGGGTAATTTCGTAGCGATCATCGCGTTTGCGGGATACTTTAAGACCAAATTGGCGCGCCGTATTGGGCATGAGCTGCCAAACACCAGCAGCGCCCACACTTGAATAGGCCTTGTTGTTGTACATCGATTCAATAAAAGGCAGCGCCGCCAATTGCACAGGAACGCGCTCTTGTGCGAGCACGCGGCGCACGTCAGGGATCCAGCGTTTCGAGCGTGCGAGGCTTACTTGAAATTCATCGGAGATCCCACGCTGAATGCGCAGTCGCGTCCATGGCTCATCAATGCCATGGTCATCAAGGCTTGCAGTAATGGCAAGAAGGTGATCATCAAGCGCATCGGTGGCGACGGGGTGTTCGTGGAGACGGCGTAAGCGCGTCTGGATGTCGAGCATGGCAAAGCGGGTGATTTCTTGGACTTCGCGGCGTGGAATTTCCTCATAGGCCGTTTTGAGATCCACTACGTTCCAGATAATGCCTGGACGATAGAGATCATGGATCACAAGTTGCGTGCTCGTATATTCGGTGAAAATTTGCTCCCAAAAGTGCACAGTAGGTTCAAGGTAGGCGGACACCTGAAACAAATCACTCGATGGTTTAGGTTCTTCGGCAAACGCGCCAGCAGGTGCCAACATAACAACACCTATCAAGGCCCATTGTTTGCGCATGATAATAGGATAGTACCACAAATTGTGACGAATTTCAAAGAGACAAGTACGACAATATCCTACGTCATGGATGGGAAAAGGGGTTGATATGCATCAATGAGTTTAATGGACTCTTGGCTCATACGCCATCGAAGAGAGGATCTTTCACCCAAGGAATCGCCGGAGTGTTGGTACGCAAAGGGTTTTGTGAGTTCTATGTCAACATCGGTGGCTAGAAAATCGAACATATCATGGTGACAACGATAACTACCACGCCAGATGGGTAAAAGTTGCCCAAGCGCGCGTCCTGCACCAAACGTCGCAATGCGCAAATGAAAGCGGTTTTGCGATAAACCTGCAAGGGGAAATGCTTTAAAGCCATAGCCATACAAACTCGACGTTGCAGCGCCGACCAAACCAACGCGGCCTTCATACAACACGGTTCCTGCTTCAATGGGGACGAGAAAATCGCCTCTGCGCGGATCAACGTACCAAGCCTCATTGCGTGTGCGCACACACACTTCAGGCATATAATCGTAACCGAGCACCATACGTGGGAGTGTTTTTCCTAAACCGGCGAGTACGTAGCCAAGGACCGAGTGTACGAATGGCTTGATAAAAGTCGATTGTGTTTGGTCTTTTAGGCTTGTGTAATGCTGAAGTAAAAGTGAATCAAAACCAAACCCACCGAAATAAAAATGGTCATCGCCATCGGTAAGCAAAGGCAACTGCATGGTGTGTTGATGGGCGGTGTCCATGAGTGTGCGAATGCCGCGTTGATTGGCTTGTGTTCCTGTAACACGCTGCAGACTGTTGCCTGTGCCGAGGGGAAGAAACCCAAAGACGGGCATTGCAATATTGGGTAATATTTCACCGGATCGGTTTCGTCGTTCTTCGCGCCATCGATTGGATTCTCGCACATAGTTTAATATGATATTGAAAGTGCGTACCATGGTGCCATCACCGCCTCCACAAAGCACCGTTTGATAGCCTGATTGCACGATTTGTCGGCATGCACTTTCGGCGTCGTTGAGGGAGCCTGTGCTCATGAAATACTCATCACCCAGCATTCGGCGGCAGTGATGGGCGATACTATCACTGGCATTTTTAGCGCGCCGATTAAACAATAATACGGGATGTTCTTTGTGTGGGGCACTTGGGTGTGCCGATCCATGATTGGGCAGAGCTGAATCGATAATAGGATGTTGTATCATGCAGTAAGTTTGCAACAGATCGTGACCGGGTCCAAATGGGATGTGGGTGCAGCTTAGCGCTTAGGCACACTTTCCCAATCTTTAAGAAATGCAGCGAGGCCACTATCTGTAAGCGGATGTTTGACGAGTTGTGCAAGCACTTTGAATGGAATGGTGCATACGTGCGAACCGATCAGGGCTGCATCAACAACGTGTCTTGGGTGTCTGATACTTGCGGCGAGCACTTTGGTTGGGAGACCGTAGTTGTCGTAGATGGTGACCAACTCTTCGATGATATCCATGCCAACATGGGCGAGATCATCAAGGCGTCCAATGAATGGCGAGATATACGTTGCGCCTGCTTTTGCAGCAAGAAGCCCTTGGGCTGCAGAAAAACATAGCGTGACGTTGGTTTTGATACCTTCCTCAAACATGATTTTGGTGGTTTGCAGTCCTGCGGTCGTGAGCGGCAATTTAACCACAATGTTGCGGTGAATTTTCGCGATTTCACGGGCTTCGGGGATCATCTTTGCGGATTCTGTGGACACCACTTCTGCAGAGATGGGGCCATCAACGATTTCGCAGATCTCATGCACCACCGAACGAAAATCACGGCCTGATTTTGCGATCAGCGAAGGATTGGTGGTGACACCGTCGACAATGCCCCAGGAGGCGGCTTCGCGTATTTCGTTCACATCAGCGCTATCGATAAAAATTTCCATGGCGTGCTCCTTGGGAATGGCATTTATCCGCTAAACGGTGCTGCACGAGGTGTCAAGCGGCTCCATGGTGGTTATATGTAGGGGCGGTTGGTGAGCCGCCCTGTGTTCTGCGATTTCACGGCTTGGCCTCCCTTGACATAGCGCAACAGCCTGCAATAAAGCAGCCAGTTCGCGCAGTTAAGGAGAGCCAGGCCATGGCATATGCGGTTATACGCAACAGTGGAAAACAGCATCGAGTCACTCAGGGTGAACGTCTCAAAGTCGACCAGTTCGCAGGCGACGTGGGCTCCGAGTTCGTGATCGAAGAAGTTTTGATGCTTTCAGGTGATTTGGACCTGAAAATCGGTCAGCCTTTGGTGGCTGGCGCTTCTGTGAAGGCAAAGATTGTCTCTCATGGTCGCGGACCGAAAATCCGTGTGTTCAAAAAGAAACGCCGCAAGGGTTTCCACAAGACCATCGGACATCGTCAAAACTATACTGAGATCGAAATCACAGAAATTGTGGGGTAATTCGTGGCACATAAAAAAGGTCAAGGCTCCAGTAGAAACGGTCGCGATTCAAATCCGAAGTATCGTGGCGTAAAATGTCACGATGGTCAGTCTGTTGTGGCTGGGAACATCCTCGTGCGTCAGGTGGGTACAAAAATCCATCCGGGCAAAAACGTAGGTCTTGGGCGCGATTTTACATTGTTCGCTACGGCGGATGGTGTTGTTCGTTACCAATCACGCCGTGAACGCACGTTTGCGGTTGTTGTGCCTGCTGCTGTTCCAGTACCTGCCTAATATCCAAGAAGTAGAACATCGCCGTGAAATACAGGTTTACCGATACAGCAACCGTTCAGGTTCGTTCTGGCAAAGGTGGACCTGGCTCCATTTCTTTTCGTCGTGAAAAATTCATCCCATTTGGTGGTCCCGACGGTGGTAATGGCGGTCATGGTGGTGATGTTATTATAGTTGCCGATGTCCAGCTCGCGACACTTCTTGATTATCGCTACAAGCGAAGCCACGAAGCCAAAAATGGCTGCGGTGGAGAAGGTTGTTTGAAAACCGGAGCCGATGGCGCAGATGCTATTCTGCCTGTGCCATGTGGCACCGAAGTTTACGACAATGTGACGGGTGAATTGATCGCCGATCTCGTAGATGATGGACAACGACTGGTTGTGTGCCGCGGAGGTCGTGGGGGCAAAGGCAACACCCATTTCAAAAGCTCCATTCAGCAGGCGCCGCGAAAAGCCCAACCGGGTGAACCGTGGGAAGAAAAATCATTGCGATTTGAGCTCAAACTGCTGGCGGATGTTGGACTCATTGGATTTCCCAATGTGGGCAAGTCATCGCTGATCGCTAAAATATCTGCGGCCCGTCCAAAAATCGCAGATTATCCCTTTACGACGCTGGTCCCAAATCTTGGTGTGGTTCGTGTGAATCATGATCTCGATTATGTGGTCGCCGATGTTCCTGGCTTGATTGTTGGGGCAAGTGAGGGCGCGGGGCTTGGTACGCAATTTTTACGCCACGTTGAGCGTGTGGGTGTCATTGTTCATATGGTGACAGTCATCCCCGACGACGAATCGCGCGAGCCGATTGCTGATTTTGAAGCGATCGAGGCTGAATTGCGTGCCCACAATCCCGATTTGGCCAAAGTCCCGCGTGTGTTGGTGCTCAATCGTGCCGATTTGAATTTTGTGACTGAAGCGGAAGAGCGTGTTGCAGACTATGCCCGTGTGCATCAGCTGCCATTTTTTACGATTTCAGCGGTCACGGGTGCGGGCGTTGATCAATTGTCTAAGTCTCTTGGATACATGGTTGCCGAGCAACGCAAGGCACTGCGTGCCAATGCTGAAGCAGTCTCAAAGAATCCTGTTCTTTAACCTCAGTGCCATCGCAGCACCTTCTTGATGATCCATATCTTTTGTAGGCCAACGGACCCCAAGTCCTTCCTGGGATGAGGGTTTGGGAATAATGTGAAAATGCACATGGAATACCGCTTGATGGGCGGCTCTGCCGTTGTTTTGCAGAATATTATAATCTTGGCAGTCTGTTTCCTCACAAATGGCACGGCAGATGCGCGGCAGCACGCGGCCAAGGGCCGCAGCACTTTCGTCGGATAATTCGCCCATGGTTGCCTTGGCTTCTTTGGGGATTAGAAGCGTGTGCCCAATGCTTAATGGATTGATATCCAAAAACGCCAAAACATAAGGATCTTCGTAGACTTTGTGGCACGGAATGCTGCCGTCAATGATGCGTGAAAAAAGTGTATCGGTCATAACCATATGGGTATCGGAAAATGTGGCGTGCGTCGATGTGCCAAGCATTTGACGACCATTTTTAAATGGTTACCATAATTACAAGTATGTCTTTGCGGTGGATCGCGGTGTATGTGTTTGGCGTTTTTATTACCGCCTTGTTGCTTAAACGAATATTGATTGTGCGCGAGGTCGATGCCGTGACGTTCAGCGCAGAGGATCGTGCACGATTGGGACTCTGTTTGTAGCAAAATGACACATCGCAACACTTGTTATTTTTTACCTAAATAGTAAGAAGATCAATTATTAACCTATATGAGTTTGAATAGGCTTTTTGATGAGATTTGGGATAGTACGCATTTTCACGCTTGTGTTGTTTCTTTCGGGGTGTCAGCAAGATAATCCGCTCAAAAATGTGCGTGATGAAGTGGTGAAACTTCAAGGCACTGCATGGTTCAATGGAAGCGCGTTGGGCGGCCATACAGTGCGTCTCTATCCTTATTCGGCAAGCGGTGCAGGGAGCGTTCGGGCCAGTACAACAACAAACGCCTCGGGTACGTTTAATATCGATCTTGGTTTGGACGATGGCGCATATCTTGTCGAAATCGCAAATCCTATTCTGAATAATGTTGTATTGCGCAGCTACGTATACGCTTTCCCCGACGACAAGACCGAGTTTGGGCCTGTTCATTTGCATATACTCAGTCAATGGCAGGGCGCTTATTACAAGTACTTGATCGACCAACATCGTGATCCCATCGAAGCCCATACCCAAGCATCCATGAATTTTGTGAAGTATGTTGGCTTTGATCCGCAACGCACCTATCCGAGTGATAAAAATGTGGACAAGTCCACAGGGATGCAATTGCGAGCCTATCTTGAATCTATTTCAGTGCTTGGGAATATGCTTGCGACACGTGCGCGTGTAGCGTCCTCCTTTTATTCGGTGGATGCGATTCGTGATGCGCTTGCCCGTGATATCGCAGCCGATGGTGTGGCCGACGGAAAAGAAGGCACCCAAGAAATAACAATCAACAATATCGCGATACCCTCTGATTTACTGCGTACAGAAATGGCTCGTTCACTGCACCGTTGGCTTGGTAGTATTGCAAATACATTGGGCCTCACACAAAGTTCGGAAGCATCGTTGATTGATCGTATGGCGACCATGTCGGGTGGTGCATTTGTTGTGGCCACAGAAACGTTTGATGTGCGCCCGCCTGTACTGGCGCTTAAAGATATTTACCCGGGGGATTTGGTATGGCCCAGTTTGGCAGTGCTATGTGAAGCCACGGACCAATCGCGTGTGACGGAAATGTCAGTGTTTTTTGAATATGAAAACAAACAATATGCAGTGCAGGAAGTTGTTCCTGGCACGCAGGACGGTATTGAGCGACGTCGAATGATGTTGAATGCCGATGCGATCAGACAAGGCGATATGGATGCGACCCTCGTTTGTGTTGCCACCGATATTTTTGAGCAAACCAGCACATTGCGTGTGCCTGTGCATTACAATGGGACCTATGGCGAAATTACGTTTGGTCAAGTGCCCAGTGGCATTCCCGAAATTGCGCGCATCACCTGCGAATGTCCCGATGAAGAAACATCGTGCGAAATTATTGCAGGGCCTCAGGGAAAACCCGTCCCTGCAGGAAGTTCAGATGATTACGTCGCACGTATCGATGAAGACAAACATCTTATCTGCGACACGCGGCTTCCCCATAAGCATTCCTGTCTATGGTCCACAGGACATTTGCCGACAGACGATGTTGTGAATGGTTTTGTTTGTAAAATTTCATCACCGGGTTTTGACGATGCACAAAAATCAACCACCGTATCGCCTGATCTCTACGCCGATGGCAGTGTGACTGTGCAAGCTCATATAGGCTTCCCCATTGTGGGTGGCATGGCGCGTGCTTATCAGATCATGAACGATGGACGTCGGGGACGACGCATTGATGCATGCGCAGTCGATAGCGGTTGTATCACCGATAGCACAGGGCGTGCAGTATTGCGATTGCGTGATATCAACACGGTCAATGAAACCTACAGCGGCGTGATTGAATTGTTTATTGATGGTGGCACCACCCAATCGATAAGCGATATTGCAAAACCAAAAAGCTATATTTCAACGCCCGCCTATCGCACGTGGATTGCCTATTCTCCCAAGAAACGCAGTGTACAATCCACAGGTGTGGATTTGGGCACTGTGGTGGTGAATGCCGAAACATCGTTGGCGGCATCTTTTGCTGATGGATTCAAACATAATGAACCTGGAACATCGCTTTCTCAATCGGTGATCCGTGCCCACGCGTTGCTTGCGCAGCGTTTGTCGTCGTGCACGTGTTTATTTGAAAACAAAGTCACCCATGAACCGATTCTTCCTCATCCATACAATGATCCTTCAGGCGCGTGTTATGTCGATTTGAGCACTATCAATGCGTCATCTGATATTCGTCGTGTGCTGCCATCGTCACTCGGCGATGTTTCTAAACTGCGTGATTCATTCGCGGATCGCTTGGCGCTGTTGCACGTGGGTTATCAGTTGCGAGCGAATTTTTACGACTTGGGTTCATCTTTTGATGTGCGTGTTAAACTCAACGATTACGTATGGTCTTTGGGACTCGATGCATTGGACGGTGTGTGGAATGGGAAAAATTACGATGCCGCGGTGGGCGTGGGGAACGGCATATTGCTTCAACCTAAAGAACATCGTTCACTGCTTGTGTCTCGGTTGATTGATTGGCTCAATGAGCAAGCCCATCTCGATATTGCAGGATATTCACAGCCTATCACAGGTTTTTTGCCGAGCCTGATGCAGTGTTCCAATGCGTTGTTTGATTCAACCGATGTCGCTGATGTTTACGATTGGCGCGATCCCCATGTGACGCTTGAACGTACCGATGGATCAGGAACACTTCAGTCGGCGACGCTTGCCGTGCGTGTGAATACGTCCGATGATGATACGCGGGTTGAAACCCTCGAATTTTCAGTGCAACAAGCGAATGCAAAAGGTGCGCCCGATAGTGCATTGGGCGTTTCGTCGGTGCTCAAACAGGTTGTATTGCCTAAAAGTACCGATGCGTATGCGTTGACATTGCCTACGTGTGCAGGTCGAACGAAACTTGTGGCCACCGTGCGCGATAGCGCTAATCGTATGAGTACTGCGACCCTTGCCAATATAGTATGTGATAATGTTGCACCCATATTTACAGGATTTGTAGAAACGACATTTCAAGATCATGCTTCAGGGACGGTCTCGTTTAATGCTGCTGGCGCGTATGTGCATGCTGAAAGTACGACGGCGACAGTCAATCCGAGTACGTTGCTTACGGATACAGGCCTGCGTTTTACGACCTACGTAGATTTGGCGGGTGATCCATTGCATGTGCCACATCTTTTGATCTCCAATCAAGATCAAGACACAGAGCCGGTCGTGGTTGAATATGCATTTACACCCAATGGAATGACATCGTCGCCACTGGGTTGGCAAACTGCGCGTTTGATGACGGGACCCGATATTTCCCGTGCGGAAATTATGCTAACCGTTGAGGCGCTTTGTTCAAAAAATGTGTTGTGTCAGGAAGGTTTGATCAAACGATTGGGGACGGATCAATTTCATACACTGAAAATCCGAATGCGTGATACCACAGGGAATTCGTCGGCAGAGAAAATCGTGCGGGTGTTTTCAACGTATCGTTTTCCGCCGGTTCGGGTTGTAGAAACGAAATGGGCTTCGATGTTTTCTCGTATCGGCAATGACGCGTTGGTCGATACTTTGTTCGATATTGGAAACTTAACTTTTGCACCATTCGTGGAGAACGTGGTCGATTTCCCTATCCCCGCGAGTTCTGGTTGGTTGCCGTCGGTTGTTGCTTTGACCGCAACAAATGCGAATGCCAATTTTGATATTCGTTTTAATAAATACAGTATGGGATCAACATTTCTTTCGATAGAAGGAAATCGTGTTGGATGGTCATGTGCAGGCACGCCAACGGCAGCGATGACCTATTCGACTTATTGGCAATATCTCAATGGGGATAATTCGCCGTGGCAATCCATGGGATGCGTGACGACACCTCCCCACCAGTTATTTGTTACGGTGAACGGCAGCACAGGGTATCCGGATGATATCATCACAGGCTATGGCACTTTCTTGTCTCCTGCGTATTACCAAAGCAATGGAGATACGCCCCGAGAATACGACGCGGTGTTATTGCCCGGACAATCTCGATTTAGCATGGGGTGGATGGGGATTTTGATCTACGGTCGCTCGGCTTATCCTGATATGCAATTTACGTATGGCTCTTATGGACCAAAAATTGGTGTTCCATCACACAACGGGCCGAAAAAAGTGCGTCAATTGGTTTATGATGGCAAGACACAAGTATGGAATGTTCGTACTTATTCATTAGATGTGCACCTTGCTCAGATGACGGTGCGCAATCAGGGCAGCGATAAAAATGTGGGTGTAGATATTGAGCATCGCATACAGGGCCAAATCAATGTTTACCCGGATGTGATTTATGATGCAGGTGCTTCAAAGGTGAACGCTGATCTTGTTATTCAGTAGCGCCGATTTTTTCCGCCGCAGTCTGGCATGCATCGCGCACAATACGCCATGGGTCGTTGCTCGCAAGCTTTCGCATGGCCGATTCGTGGCTTATCGCGTGACGAGATCCCGCAAGCTCGCATGCCGCTGCACGCACCATGGGCTGCCTGTGTGAAAGCAGCATTTGCAAATCAATACTGAATTCAGAGGCTTGGGCGGTTCGCTGCTGATCGCGTTGTTGGGACCAAAGAAGCAGTAAAAAACTCACGGCAAGAAAAACTTGTCCGCATGCTTTGGTGAGCGGATAGTTTTTGCGTGCCACCAGTCGCCCTCGATCCATGGCATACATAAATACAAAGGCACTGAATGCAGTAGGTGCCATAAAAGGTGCCCAGCCCGGAAGCTTGCCTGTGGATGCTGCATTCCACAAAACAGGGGTAAGCATAAAGGCACCGATGGCGCTGGCCATCAGCATAATAAAAACCAGCATACGGAGCGTGTGGACGCGATCGATGGTGACTGACACGGTGTTCTCCTTAGAGCTACCTCTTGTCAATAGAGGCATACATGGATATATGCGGAGCGTCCAGGTCGGTCGATCTGGATGGATCCGTTCATGGGCGCGTAGCTCAATTGGTAGAGCAGTGGACTCTTAATCCATTGGTTGACTGTTCGATTCCGTCCGCGCCCACCAACCATCATCGCGATATTTTCAAAAAATTCAAAAATAGCGCTATATTTGTGTATGCGTTTCGATTCCATCTGCATGCGTCGTATTCCCATATTTTTCTTTTGGACTCTGTTAGCAGGTTGTACATCCATGGCCATCATGGCCGCGCCGTCAAAAGCGCCATTGATCGATGTGAGTCCCGAGGCAACATCGGCGGATGCCGCTTTTTGGAAAGTGCTGCATGGGGGAGAGTATGGCGCCATCGGTGCGACATTGGATCAGCTTAAGGCTGCGTATCTCAAGCATCCCCAGGATGCGCGCATTGCGTCCCATATCGCATTTTTACATGTGTGGCGGCTTACCGAGCGCACACGCCTACCGCAAATTTCAGCAAGCATCACCGATGATGCGACCATGGCGCGTACGTATTTTCAAGAGGCGGTTAAGCTCGCACCACACGACGCACGGTTTCGCGGTTTTTTGGCCTCTATGACCATGGCGGAAGGTTCCCTGCATGGCGATGAAAAAGAAATCCGTCAGGGCTTTTTTATGATGCAAGATGCGGTTGATGCTTGGCCTGAATTTAATCTGTTTACCAGTGGCTATGTGATGAGCACATTTCCCTATGACAGCGAAAAATTTTTAAAAGCATTGGAGGAACAATGGGCCACGTTGGATCTCTGTGTGGGGACCCATGTTGATCGTGAAAATCTGGATTTTGCACCATGGATGAGGCTTGAGACACGCACAGGTCCTAAACGTGCTTGCTGGAATTCTGAGATTGCGCCCCATAATTTTGAAGGGTTTTTTCTCAATTTAGGGGACATGGAAGTGAAGGCTGGCCATCCAAAAATTGCGCGCGCAGCCTACGCACAAGCCAAGCAGTCAAAAACCTATGCACAATGGCCGTATCGTGATGTTCTTGATCGCCGGATTGCGCAGGCCGAAGACAATGTCGCTCTTTTTCGTGTTGAACGTTTGCCCAATGACACCGAGAAAGAACATCGCATGATGATTGATACGGCATTTGCCTGCATGGGGTGTCATCAAGAATAATAGACCGGTTCAATTCTTGCATAGCTTTTCAACGCTATGCTTGTTTCACTTCACACATCGTTGGTTTTTTTTGCTTCACTTGCGTTGGGGATCTGTGTTCAGCGGATTTTTACGATGCCATCGTGGGCGGTGATCCTATGGACAGCATGTGCGTTGCTGATGGCGTTTTGTGCTTGGAAGAAACGACGCGGGACATGGCTTGCTGCAAGTGTTGTCGTGTTTATCGCGGGCATGGTCGCCCAGGCTGGGCATACGTATGATCCTACCATTGAAACATGTGCGCCACGTTCTTTGTGGCAGGCTCAGATCCGCGGTGCATCGCGTATTAAACCACAGCAACGTGGTGTGCAAACGCTGCGCGTGCCCGTTCGATTGCTTGCGCAATCTTGTGATGGACGATGGAGAAACAGGGGTTACGATGTCGCTGTCACGCTTCCATTCGATGCCGAAACAGTAACCCGTGGTGATGTGCTGTGGATGGATCTCACCGTGCATCCCATAGAACCGCAGCTCAATCCTGGCGCGTTGCAATTATCACCGCGTATCCGAGTGCACGGCTATACCATTGGGCAGCGCGCCTCGGGGCTTTTGGCGGTGATTGATGGTTGGCGCAACGATGTGAATACAACCATTTGGAAGCATGTTCCCAAGCGAACAGCAGGATTGGTCGCGGCCCTTGCGGTGGGTGATACCTATGGCATCGATATTGATCAACGTCAGCGATGGTCCGATGCAGGGGTTGCCCATTTGCTCGCGTTAAGTGGTTTGCATACGAGTTTGGTGGCGGCGATCGGTTTGTGGCTTGGGCGATTGATTTGTTTTCTGATGCCGTTGTGGCCGCGTGTGGCAACACGCCTTGCCGCAATTTTTGCGCTCTTGTGCATATGGGGTTTCGTACTGTGGTCGGGAAGTACGGTTTCGGTCTTGCGCGCTGCATGGATGACATCGGCCTATATGCTTGCGTTTTTGGTGGGACGGACATCCACGGGCTGGACGGCATTTGGATGGTCAGGCTGTATCTTGCTGCTGCTGGATCCCAGTGCCATCGATGACATTTCATTTTTGCTATCGTTTGCGGCCGTGGCAGCGATCCTTATTCTTCAACCGATGGACGCGAAGGGCTTTCGTGGAGAATTGCGATCTTTGCTCGTTTTGTCGCTTTCGACCGGTATGGCCACAGCGCCTGTCTTGGCAGCCACTTTTGGCAGGATCTCCTTGATTTCGGTGATGGTGAATTTATTTTTGATCCCCACCGCAAGTTTTATTTTGACACCTTTGTGTTTGATTTTGGGACCCTTGTCTGGAACATGGCCATGGGTTGTATGGGTGCTTGATCGTTCAGCATGGATTTTTGATCGATGGGTTTTTTGGTGGGCGTCGTGGCCCATGGCAATCATGACGGTACCTAAACTCCACAGTGCCGTGTGTGTTTTATATTTGATATTGTTGTGTCTTTTCTGGTGGTTGCTCAAACGTGCATTTTACATGCGCGCGGTGGGGCTATCGGTGTTGATGCATTGTATTTTGCTGCTGGGGCCCGGATTTTTTCCACCCTCGGAATTAGAATTGATATTCCCTTACATCGGTCAGGGTGATGCGACCGTTGTGCGAACACCGTCTGGGCATACGTTGGTGGTTGATGCAGGCATAGGCACCCATGATCGTGTTTTGGTCGATATGCTTGCAAGCTTAGGTGTGCGCTCAATAGATGTTGCGGTGGTGACCCACGCCCATCCCGATCATTTCAATGGCTTTGCTGCATTGTTACGACGATTTCCTATGAGGGAATTGTGGTGGCCGGGCGGGGAGATCCCCTCGGAATTTGCTGCTATTTTGGATTTGGCAAAATCGCGGGGCGTTGTTGTACGCACACCCAATCACGAACGTGGGCCTTTCTTGTATGGCGATGTTGGTGTTCGTGTATTGCATCCGCGATCCCAAGAAGGGGGCGTGTACGAAGAATTAGGTGCCAACGATAATTCACTGGTGTTGGATCTCTCCTATGGCAAACACCATGTGCTTTTAACGGGGGACATCGAAGCGATGGGAGAGGCACTTTTGTTGGAGGGCGAGGTTCCATCCATCGATCTTCTTAAAGTGCCACATCACGGCAGCCGGACATCATCAGGTGAAGCATTGCTTGTGCGCACCAAACCCAGCTGGGCGGTGCTGTCCGCAGGCGTGAGCAATCAGTTTGGGCATCCCCATACTGAGGTGGTTGAGCGTTACGGAGCGCATGGTATTTCGCTTTTGGAAACCCCAACCCATGGTGCGTGTCGATTTCTTTCCGATGGTGCCAATTGGCATGTTTGGGCGGTTCGGCCGCCGGAGAATTCGACAAACATTTTACCTTGGCACGATTTTCGCATGTAACATTGACCACGGGAGTGGTTTAGGTGGAGCATGCATCATGGCACTAGAGCTTAAACAATCACAAAAGATGTCACAACATCTCGTAATGACGCCTCAACTGCAACAGGCGATCAAACTGTTGCAACTTTCTCATCTTGAACTTGTCGATGTACTTCAAGAGGAATTGCAAGAAAATCCATTGCTTGAAGAAGGCAGCGATGAAGATCCGGCACCAGGTGAATCGGATGATGATCGGGAAGTGGAAATCGACGCTGATCTTGGCGCTCAAGATGAAGAACCCAATCAGCAGGACATCGACTGGGAGCGTTATTTGGAAGCCGATGGGCAGACGCTTCCTTTTGGGGAATCGCTTGGTGTGCATGGCGATGAGATGCCTGCGTTTGATGCGACGCTCTCGGCTGCAGGTTCACTTGCGCAGCATTTGCGTGATCAATTGCAGATGAGTGTGCTGACCTCAGAGCAGCATAGCATGGGATTGTTTTTGATCGATGCCATCGGTGACGATGGCTATTTGCCAGAAGACATTGTTGCAGCCAGTGCCGAAGAATGGGGTGTTGAGGCTTCTCAGGTAGAAGATGTGCTTCGTGTGTTGCAATCGTTTGATCCGTTGGGTGTTGGGGCGCGAAGTTTGCGTGAATGTTTACATATTCAACTTGCGGCCCAAGGACTTGCCCATGGCACAGCGTGGCGGGTGGTGGAGGATCACTTGGAGGATGTGCAACGGCGCGATTTACAAACGATTGTGACACGCCTCGGCGTACCTTGGGATGATGTGCGTGAAGCGATGCGCCAGATCATGCACTTGCAACCACGGCCAGGTCTTGCATTGGCTGAGGACAAAACAAAGTACATTGTTCCAGATGTTTACGTGCGTAAAGTTGGCGATTCATTTGTGGTGATTGTTAATGAAGAGGGACTGCCACGTTTAAAAATCTCACCGTATTACGGCTCGCTATTACATGACCCGAAGGGCTCGGCAAAATCCTATTTGCAAGAAAAACTGCGTGGTGCGACATGGTTGATTCGAAGTATCCACATGCGACAACGTACCATTGCTCGTGTCATGGAGAGCATTATTGAATTTCAGAAAGAATTTTTTGAAAAGGGACCCTCATTTCTTAAGCCCTTGATTTTAAAAGACGTTGCAGAAAGTATTGCTATGCACGAATCAACGATTTCACGTGTGACTTCGAATAAATATGTCCATACTGCGCAAGGTCTTTACGAGTTGAAATATTTCTTTAATTCAGCGATCAAACGGCCAGGGGCTGAGATGATTGGCTCTGAGTCGGTTCGCGAGCATATAAAAAAGCTGATTGCTGCAGAGAGTGAGCATGATCCCATCTCGGATCAGCAGCTTGTCGCCTTGTTGGGGAAATCGGGTATCAAGATCGCGCGGCGAACGGTGGCAAAGTATCGTGAGATGATGCGAATACCCACGTCGACCATGCGTAAAAAAGTTTTCTGAGAAGTGAGGGGAGTAGGTTGATGAGTGCGATGCATATGGCAGAAATTTTAAGGCCTGCGATGGTGATGCCTTCGGTTGAGGCTGCAAACAAAGAAACATTGCTTACTGCGATGGTGCATCATGCGGCGGTTCACGGATCTGGGCGTCTCCACTCGGAGGCCTCGGTGTTGGATGCGATCATGCATCGTGAAGAATTGGGTTCTACCGGTGTGGGAGGTGGCGTGGCCATACCTCATGCCAAGATCCCCCAGCTTGATTCTTTAGTGGGCATCTTTGCGCGAATTCCGGCTGGCATTAATTTTGATAGCATGGATGGTAGTCCAGTGACCTTGGTGTTTATGCTTTTGGTGCCTGAACAGGCATCAGTGATACATTTGAAAGCACTGGCGCGTGTGTCTCGTTTGCTTAAAAACGAGTTATTTAAGGACGAATTGTTGTTGTTGCAGGATACCCAAGCAATCTATGCGGCGATTTCGTCGCGTGATGAGGATGACTGAGTGGATACCGTCATTGTTGTAGCCGGTTTGTCCGGTTCGGGAAAGTCGCTTGCGCTCGATGTGTTTGAGGATCATGGTTATTGCTGTGTTGACAACATTCCTGTGAGTTTGGTTCCCGATCTCATGGATACAGTCGATCGTGAATCGCGATATTCACGTTTGGCCTTTGGTGCTGATCTCCATTTTGCTATTCTTGTGGTTCAGTTTCTGGAGCTGTGGCAAGGTTTGCGTGCGCGTTATAACGCAAAAATGATTTTTATGGAGAGCAGTAATGAAACGTTGATCCAGCGTTATTCCGAAACACGTCGTGTGCATCCGCTTGCCCATCATACCGATTTACCAACCGCCATTGCACAAGAACGCGAAATTTTGGACCCTTTGCGAAGCATTGCCGATGATATTGTTGATACCAGCCATTTGAATCCACAAGATTTTCGTACGTTGGTTGCATCGCGTTTTGTGGGGATGTCGGCAGATACACGTTTGCAGATTCAATTGGTGAGTTTTGGTTACAAGTACGGATTGCCGTTGGATGCGGATATAATTTTTGATGTGAGGTTTTTACCCAACCCCTATTTTGAGCCTTCTCTTAAGCAGCTGACGGGTCATGATGATGCCGTGTACCGGAGAGTGACCACGGCCAGTGGCTTTTCAGAATACATGAAACGCTTGTTGCACTTTTTAGAATTTTCGTTCGCGGCATTTGGGCAGCAGGGACGTCGGCGGATCACAGTCGCAGTGGGATGCACAGGCGGACAACATCGATCGGTGTCCGTGGTTCGCGCTTTGCACGAACATTTACGCGCAGGTGAAGTGGCAGTGGATGTGAGGCATCGGGAGTGTGCCGCAAGTTCGTCGTGATTAAGTCTTCTCGTTTTCTTCTGATACCATTAGATATTGAAGATGTTTGTGACCCCTTTGGTATGTGGTTTTTCACCGGGTTCGGGAAGATCTCTTTTTGAGGGATCAACGCTGCTTTCCGGAAATACGGCATGGACTCCGCCGGCCCTGATATGGGTAGCACAGCACAAGCATCGCTTGGTGTCCGAAGAGTTCGGTTTGATGCCGCCTGCGCCGAAACCCGTGACCATGGTGCCCCAGGGCCTGTGTTTCTTGGACGTCGATCGCAAATTGGGAGAGGACTGCTTAGGTCTTTTTGCTGCCCAGGAAATTCCTCCCACGGTATTTTTAGGCACCTTGTGTGGTACATGGATAGTCGGCGGTAAGCATGTAGGGGTGAGCGATTACGCCGATGCCTTTTCCCTGCAAGGCGTGATGGATGATTTACTTCTTGATGCGATGCCTGGTGGGACACCAGAGCATTTTAATGGCAATCTTTTGAACGCAATCAATGGTGTATCATCCTGGGATGCGCATTTGGCGAATGTGCGAACTGCATTGCGTATGTCACAGCTTCCTTCCGGAGAGCCTGCAGTTGAAGCGGAAGTATGGACAATACAAAGGATCCCCGTGGGAGGGCAGATCCTTGAGTGTTACGGCGATGCGTGGTTCGAAGCAAGGCATGAGGAGATTGAGTACCGAACACCGAGTCACAGATGTGTTTCAGATGAAGACAAATGACACGCTTTAGGAATGCAACCACTGCCCCAGTTGCTTGATTGTGGCTTCGATGCCAGCACCGACCTGTGCAGGGGTGCTGTTGTACATATAAGCGGGCGTGGTGATGATGCGATTTGTTACATCGATGCGACTTTCACCTGCGGGACATGTGACATGTGTTGCACCGAGTGCTTCGATGGCATCGGCGGTGCCTTTGTCATTGCCTATGGTAAGTTGTGCACCTTTATCGCCATTGGCGTGCATGGCTGCCGCCAACACGGCGGGTGAAATGCAGATGGCAACAATCGGTTTTTTTGCGTGATGGGCTTCGCCGATAAGGCGTACCAAATCGCTGTTGACTGTGCAGTCCTTGCCGTTGATTGCGAAGGTGGATAGATTTTTTGCGGCACCAAATCCACCAGGGAGCACCAATGCATCAAAGGCATCCATATGGGCTTCAGACAAGGGCGCTATTTTCCCACGGGCAATGCGCGCGCTTTCCTGCAACACATTGCGCGTTTCTTCTGTAGGCTTTGCGTTGAGATGATTGATGACATGCATTTGAGGCATATCAGGCGCAAAACATTGCACCGCAATATTTTCGCGACTTAAAAAATACAGTGAAAGGACGGCTTCTTGGATTTCTGTTCCATCAAGATGTCCACAACCCGAAAGAACGACACATGCAGTTTTTGTAATCAAAACGTTATCTCCTGTTTGGATAAAACGTAGGGGCAGGGCTTGCCCTGCCCTGGGCGCAGCAAGCTACGCCCCTACCTCTGTGGTTTGTGCTTCAGCGCAGCGCCGATGAATCCTGAGAATAACGGATGCGGCTGAAAGGGCTTGCTCTTAAACTCAGGATGAAACTGACATCCTAAAAACCAAGGATGATCTTTGAGCTCAATAATTTCGACAAGGCTGTTGTCGGGTGAGGTGCCTGAAATGACGAGACCCGCTTTGGAAAGCTGTTCGCGATATGCGTTGTTAAACTCAAAACGATGGCGATGGCGTTCTGATATTTCTTGCAGTTTATAGGTGCGTGCTGCGAGTGATTTTTCAGCAAGAATACAGGGGTATGCGCCGAGCCGCATGGTTCCACCGAGTTTATCCACCGATTTTTGGTGTTCCATCAGTGCAATGACTTTATTGGTGCTGTTGGGCTCAAACTCTTCCGAATTGGCATCGGTGAGTTTGAGTACATGACGCGCATAGTCGATGACTGCCGCCTGCATGCCTAAGCAAATACCGAAAAACGGAATATTTTTTTCACGTGCAATACGAACGGCCTCTATTTTGCCTTCCATTCCGCGATGCCCAAAGCCACCGGGAACCAAAACGCCATTGGACTGCAACAGCGCATTGCGCTCACCATGCTTGTTTTCGATCAGTGCTTCGCCATCGATATAATTAAAATTCACGCGGCAATCATTTTCGATGCCACCGTGAACCAGTGCTTCATGCAAACTTTTATACGAGTCAACCAATTCGATGTATTTGCCAACCACGCAAATGGTGACTGCACGTTTTGGATCGAGTGCCACACGTGCGATTTTTTCCCAGCTTTCAAGGCTTGCTGCTCTTGACCAAATGTTGAGTTTTTCGGCAATTTTTTCGTCGAGGCCTTCGTGGGCAAATTCGACGGGGAGCTTGTAAATGCTGGGAACGTCCACTGCACTGAATACGCAGTCTTCCGCAACACTACCAAACAATGCAATTTTCTTTTTAACCGACTGTTCGAGAGCTTCAGCACAACGGCACAAAAGAATATCTGGAGAAATACCAATCTGACGAAGTTCTTTGACGCTGTGCTGGGTGGGTTTTGTTTTTACCTCACCGGCTGTTTTAATATAGGGCACCAATGTTAAGTGAATATACAGGCAATCTTCTTTGCCAACATCGTAAGGAATTTGACGAATCGCTTCGAGAAAAGGGAGCGATTCGATATCACCAACCGTGCCACCAATTTCGATGATGCAGATGTCGTGTCCGTGCGCAGCATTTTGGACCACCGATTTGATTTCATCGGTGACATGGGGAATGACCTGGACGGTGGCACCGAGATAATCACCGCGTCGTTCTTTTTCGATGACTCGAAGATAAATGCGACCCGTGGTGCAATTGTTGCCGCGTGCCATCACTGCGGTTGTGAATCGTTCGTAATGGCCGAGATCGAGGTCCGTTT
>SXGR01130870.1_pt1 | contig 36816 bp, 28 predicted proteins | sample 3174711 | NCBI WGS metagenome assembly SXGR01 (sample SAMN11356860, study PRJNA531348) | freshwater metagenome | isolation source: freshwater sample F1-60 | place: China: Fuxian Lake, Yuxi | collected 2017-12-25 | reverse complement strand
TCATGGGATCAAAGCCACGCCTTAATATCCACGAAAAAAAATCCCATGAGTGACCACGCAATCTATCTTAACGAAAAAAAATCCCATGAGTGACCACGCAATCTATCTTAACGAAAGAAAATCCCATGAGTGACGACGCAATCTATATTGAAGATCTACACACAAGCGTGCGCAATAATTTTTGGGAGCCACGTCATCCCATATTGCAAGGCATGTCTCTTCGTATCGCGCGTGGAAGTACCGTAGGTTTTTTAGGTCCCAATGGCGCGGGGAAAACAACCACCATCAAAGCTATTTTAGATTTGATTCGCATTGACCGCGGCACGATAAGAGTTTTTGAAAGCAACAATCGGGATATGAAAATTCGTCAACGCATTGGTTTTATGCCTGAACGTCCCTATTTCCCCGAATATCTTACCGGCCAAGAGATTTTGCGCAAACACGGTCGACTTGCAAAAATCGACGAGACCGTCCTCGACACACGCATCCCTGAATTGCTGTATGACACAGGCATTGAACATGCCGCACGGGACCAACTGCGTCATTATAGCAAAGGCATGCTTCAACGGCTTGGACTTGCCCAAGCTCTGATTGGCGATCCCGATTTGCTTATTCTTGACGAACCCTTAAGCGATCTCGATCCCATTGGACGCAGCGATGTACGGCACATCATGCGAAAGATGAAACAACGAGGAAAAACCATCCTATTTTCAACCCATATTCTTCCCGACGTGGAAGAGCTCTGTGATCGCATCGCTATTATTATCGATGGAAAACTTCATAAAGAGGACAGCGTTCACAATATTCTTACATCGTTCGCATCCATCGAAGATTTATTTGTGCGAGAAGTTCAAAGCAAAACAAAGCGAGGTGCTGCTTGAATGCCATTCATACCATTGCAAAGGCAACCATCACAGAATGCATCCGAAGTCGCGTTCTTATTCTCACACTTCTGTTTACTGTGGGTCTCATTATTGTGAGTGTGGGACTGGCCAATATCGCATTGGGACAACGTGTACGGATCGTCACGGATATTGGCACAACCTCTGCAAGTTTGGTTGGAAGTATGATTGCCATCGCGCTTGTCACCACACGGATGGCCGCGGATATTCGCCATCGCACCATGGATGCCATTCTTGTTCGCCCCATCGCACGATCCACATACTTGGTCGGACGCGCATTGGGATTTTGGTGCGTCATGATCATACTCACAAGCATCATGCTTTTTTCAACACTAGGTATCATCCTCGGATTGGGGCATAGCCCATCAATGGCACTTATCGTCACATTTCCGATGGTTTGGAGCGAAATGGCAGTGGTCGTAGGATTGAGTGTTTTGTTCAATACAATGAGTAAACCTGCGCTTGCGTCCGCCTTTGCGGCAGGCACGATCATTGCCGCCAATTTTTCAGATCAGGTATTGACCAGTGTTAAAAATATGCAAACGCATGCACCCATACTCTCACGTGCACTTAGATTGCTCTACCATGCGATCCCCGATCTTGCATCCATGTCCCTGCGTACCGAAGCCGCCAATCGATTGGTTTTTTCGCCGAATAAAATTATTTTTGGTGTCGCTTACGGATTATGTTACGCCGCATTAACCGTTACCCTCGCATCATCTATGTTCAACAAAAAGCGTTCATAATAAACACATTCAGACTTCACCAGATTCATTGAAGTAAACAATTCGACTTAGTAATAATTCCAATTTTCAAGCAACGTTCGTAAATCACGGACGATATATGCATACCCTCGAACCGCCCATTTTTGAGGTTTTACGATGAGCGCGATCGAACATTACGGCGTCTTGCCCGCAAGATATAACCGCACCCGTTCTCAGTATTTAGAAACAAATCTCGATGACCCACATCCAAGTATACGTCGCATGGCTCCGGTCCCAAGAGTTGAACTCAACCCAGATGCAAGCAATTTCTCACGATGGCGTACCACCACCACCCGACCACTTATTCCCGCGATCCCTCTTCCCCCAGGGCCAAAACCACCACCACCGTGCGCCAATGCCGCGACCAAAACGGATCCACTCACACCCATTCAACCCACGCCAATTCAGCCTACTCCCATTCAACCCGCGCCATGCGAAAATCATCCCGCAGCAACAGACCACTGCCATACGCGACCCAAGTGCAAAAGCGAGCGTGTTCTTTTTGAAAATGGTGTGTCCATGGTTGTTGCAACCGTGAGCATCATTCCTAGCGCTGTCATCGCGTTGTCTTTTGCGTCATTGGCATTTATTCCCATCCTTTTTTGGAGCGCTATCGATGCCTGCATGCGATTGGCTGGCGATGATTGCGAGAAATCTTCATTTGCTGACCGTATGATATGCACAGCACAATGGGGTGCATGCCTCGTTCCTGGCGTACTGGGTTATGTCGCTTGGATCGTCACCTGCATCCCCATAGGGATCGCAGCATGCGCAGATACCAGCGAAAACTGCACCATTCCTCCAGAGCGCGAAGGGCTCGAAGGATCCATTCATGGCATTTCACGCTACGCCATGCGCGCAACATGCGATGTGTTGTATCTCAACGATTGATTCTTCTATTAAAAAAAACAGTATCATTGCCATCGCATATTCTCTTTTTAACAAACAATGCGTGTGTTAAGTCGACGACAGGTGCACACCTAAGGGCCGCCACCCCCCGAGGTATTGCAATGAGCGCATATGTTTATGAGCCTAGCCGTCGTGTAGACAGGCAACCCTACGACTCCAGACAATTCCACGATGGGGCAGAATACGCACCAAGTTTAGGCGTAATCAGAGAAAGATACTTCGGAAATGATCGGTATGCGGATCAACCGCGCGGACAAAACCAGGGGTACTACCCACAACAGGTCCATGCTCAGCGCGCGCAACCCTACGCATATAACACACCTGCGAACAGTTATTCGCATTCACGATCACTCACGACACGAAGCCAACGCGAAATAGAACCTCCAGCTGTGTGGTACCCGGATCCCAATGTCCCTGCCATTGTACCAGGCCAATTGCCACCACCCGCGTGCTGTGGAGAACAAAAAAAACCCGTCGAGTGTCGTATCAAGATCGATGTTGTTCACCATCATGTGCATCATCATCGCCGATGTGATACTCCCCCTGCTATTGAGCAGCATCATCACCGATGTGACACTCCTCCCATTGATCACCATCATCGTCCATGCGAACCGGTCGCTGTCATCTGCGAGGTACAACCCCTTGAAAGCGTACGCGTATTTTTTGAAAATGGTTTGTCGATAGTTACTGCAGCGTTAAGCGTCATTCCCAGTGCGTTTTTCGCAGGTTTATTTGCAGTCTTTGGGATCCTTCCATGTGCATATTTAAGTGCACGCGATGCATGCTGGTCCGCGGTCGATGGCCAAGCATGCAACGAACCTTCATTTTGTGATCGAATGCTATCGATGGCGCGATGTGGTGCCAGCATCGTTCCTGTCGTGGTCGGCTGTGTCGCCTGGGTTAGCACCTGTATGGTAACAGGGATCCTTGCCTGTGTAGATGCCACCGAAGACTGCGACATTCCGAAACCCCACAAAGGCCTCGGGGGATCTATTCATTCTGTCCTTCACAATGCGTGCCTTCATACCTACAAAGTTTTGTTTATCGCTGCTTAAATTTTCATCTATCGATTTTTTTAAAAAAACGTAGGGGCGGTTCGAGAACCGCCCTAATAAGGTTGACGAATCGTTTTGCAATGATGATTCAAATGCCGCAGGGCCGTTCACGAACGTCCCCTACAAAAGATGGTCGAAAAAAAACAAAAAAAAAGCGCGATGATCAAAACTACGATCATCGCGCCATACAAAACCCGCCGGAAATACCACGAGCCGCCATTTTTGTTACAAGAGCCGACGAGCCCTGCATGAAGTGTATCGGCACATGCACATAGTTGTTGCTACAAAAGATTACATCGTATCCTTTTTTCTTTTTAAGAAATCAAACACCACCCGCCAAATTGAAAATAGGGAGGTACATCGCAATGATAATACTTCCCACCATGCATGCCACAACCACCATGATCAGCGGTTCAAGAGCAGCAGTCATGCTGCCAATGGCATTTTCCACTTCGTCGTCATAAAAGTCAGCAATCTTATTCAGCATGATGTCGAGAGAACCGCTCGACTCCCCTACCGCAATCATTTGTACCACCATCGGCGGAAAAACTTTCAGTTCTCCCAGGGGTTCGGCGAGGGTTTTTCCTTCACTGAGCTTGGTACGCACATAACGCAAGCCTTCTTCCACCACCGTGTTCCCTGCACCAGATGCCACATTGTCCAAGGCTTCCAAAATATTGACGCCCGAAGACAACATGGTCCCCATGGTGCGGGTAAAACGAGCCACTGCTATTTTTTGAACCACAGGCCCTATCAACGGTAGCGCAAGCAACAATTCATCGGCCAAACGACGTCCCATTTTGGTGCTCAAAATATAACGTATTCCCATAATGAGTCCGAAAATACCGAGAATAATGGCAACTATGTTATGTGCCACCGCATCGCTGATATCGATCACAAGCTGCGTAGGACCAGGAAGCTCCTTGCCCATCGACTTAAACGTTGCTGCAAGCTTCGGTACCACGAAATAAAGAAGTCCCGCAGTAATCGTGAGCGACAAACCAAGCATCATCAAAGGATAGGATGCCGCTTTGGTCGCCTGCTTGCGCAATTTACTTTCGCGTTCAATATAAGCAGCCAGTCGATTCAACACCGTATCAAGAACACCGCCCAACTCTCCTGCCGAAATCAAATTGCAAAAAAGTTTATCAAACACGTTCGGGAACGCAGACATCGACTCAGCAAGCGTCTTCCCACTTTCAACACTAGACTTCACACCGCGAATGGTTTTTGCGAGTGCCGGATGGGTGCTCTTACCCCCAAGCATATCCAAACACTGGACAATCGGTAAACCTGCATCAATCATGGTTGCAAATTGACGGGTAAAAATCATCATCTCGCGCGTAGGGACACTCTCTGAGCCTGGAAACTTGAGTTCAATTTTTGCCCAATCACGCCTAATTTTTACATGAACAAAACCCTGTATTTCCAGATGATTTCTGGCAACATCCACATCAGGCGCCTCGATCTCACCCTTTTGTACATCACCGAGTTTTGTTTGTGCTTGGTACTTGTAAAATGTCATCGACTATCCTTTACGGACTCGAAATCTGGATCAGCGCACGCAATTCATCGGGTTCACTGCTGCGTTCCAAGGCATCGGATGCACGTACGATTTTATTATTCACCAAATCGGCCAAAGCTTGATTCAAGGTTTGCATTCCATATTTTCTTCCCACTTGGATCTGTGATTGGATTTGATGCAATTTTCCATCACGGATCAAACTTCGTACCCCAGGTGTCATGATCAACACTTCCATGGCCAGCACCACACCACCCTGAATACGCGGCAAAAGAAGTTGAGAAAAAACAGCTTCAAGCACAAATGCAAGTTGCGATCGAACCTGGGCTTGCTGATGGGGTGGGAACACATCGATAATGCGACTGATGGCCTGAACCGCCGAATTGGTATGAAGCGTCGCAAAAGTAAGATGGCCTGTTTCGCTGATAGTCAGCGCTGCTTCCATGGTTTCCAAATCACGCATTTCGCCGATCAGAACCACATCGGGATCTTGCCGTAAAACATACTTAAGTGCTGTGGAGAACGTGCGTGTATCCACGCGAACATCGCGCTGACTGATGATACTTTTTTGGTGCGTATGCACATATTCCAGTGGATCTTCAATGGTAATAATATGTGCATGTCGTTCACGATTTACAAAATCAATCATCGCGGCAAGTGTGGTTGATTTTCCACTGCCCGTTGCACCGGTCACCAGCACAAGACCCTGATGCTTGTGCGACACTTTTTGCACAATAGGTGGAAGACCCAATACCTCAATACTTGGGATAGCATACGGGATCACACGATAGGCCGCAGCAACCCCACCACGCTGAAAATAAACATTGGCTCTAAAGCGGGATACATCCTCAATTTGAAACGAATAATCCAATTCAAAATCGCGTTCAAAACTGGCATGCTGCTCCGGCGTCATGATCGAATAACACAGATCTTTGGTATCTTCGTGTCCAAGTGGAACTTTCGATATCGGTTTCATGTCACCTGCAACACGCATCATCGGAGGAGCACCCACAACCAAATGCAGATCTGTGGCATGCTGCGCAACAGCATATCTCAACAACGCGCGTATATCATCCATGATCTCCCCCAGATCCTATGGCACTATCAATCCGACATACTGACTTTGCTGACCTCACTGATGGTGGTAATACCTTCCATAAGTTTAAGCACAGCAGATCGACGCAAACTCTGCATTCCCGAACGAATGGCCTCAATTTTAAGTTCCGCTGTGGATGCACCACGCTGAATCGCGGTCTTTATCGAATCAGTGGCCACCATCACTTCGTATACAGCCACCCGTCCTTTGTAACCGGTTTCAGCGCAATTTTTACAACCACGTCCACGATACAACTCAAATGTTCCAATCTTTTCTTCAGGCACCTGCAAATCTCTCAACACTTGTGCATCCATCGGCACGATTTCTTTGCATTCAATGCACACGCGACGCGCAAGTCTTTGCGCCACCACACAGTTAAGCGATGCCGTAATCAAAAAAGGTTCGATCCCCATATTGATCAAACGCGAAACCGTTGAAGGCGCATCGTTGGTATGCAACGTTGAAAGCATCATGTGACCCGTCAAAGCCGCTTTGATGGCAATTTCTGCCGTTTCAAAATCACGGATCTCACCGACCATGATGATATCAGGATCTTGTCGTAAAAATGCGCGCAACGCTGCCGCAAAATTGAGTCCAATATCTTCATGCATTTGCACTTGATTGATCCCTGGCAGATTAAATTCGACAGGATCTTCGGCGGTCGAAATATTTTCGGTGGTTTTATTCAGTTCGGACAAAGCCGAATACAATGTGGTTGTTTTGCCAGATCCAGTCGGTCCCGTCACCAAAACCATCCCAAAAGGTTTGTGGATCGCATCTTTAAAATCAGCAAGCTGGGCTTCTTGAAAACCAAGCTTCGTCATGTCGAGCTGCAAATTGCTTTTATCAAGCAAACGCAACACTACTTTTTCCCCAAACAGCGTGGGGCACACAGAAACGCGAAAATCCATTTCACCCGTGGCCGCACGCAGCTTGATACGACCATCCTGTGGTAAACGACGTTCGGCAATATCCAAATTGCTCATGATTTTAATACGACTGGTGACCGCATTTTTGAGGGCCAATGGTGGCTTCATCACTTCATACAAAGATCCATCGATGCGATAGCGTACCCGAAATAATTTCTCATAGGGTTCCACATGGATATCAGACGCGCCTTTTTTGATGGCATCCATGAGCATGAGATTCACAAGCTTTACAACCGGTGCATCCTCACTGCCTTCTTTCAGATCCAAGGGTCCCAAGGTGTCTTGCGCACCATCGCTATCAAACACGAGATCCGATACGTCGTTTGATGGGCTCGCTGCGATGAAACCCGTTCCACTTTTGTTTTCGTAGTATTTTTTGATGGCGCGATCGATCTGAGCGTCGCTTGCCACCACCACTTCTACGCCCAAACCCGTCAAAAATTTGATATCGTCGGCCACATGCATATCGGACGGATCGGCCATGGCTAGCAACAGGGCCGAGCCCGAACGCTGCACAGGGATCACCCAATGCTTGCGACAAATATCACCTTTGAGCAGTTTTAAGATCTCGGGTGTGATGGTAAGCCCATCGAGATCCACCACACGTGTCCTATATTGCTTTGAAATAAATTGCGTGAGATCGGATTCAGACATCAAGCCGAGGCGAACCAACGCGGCCCCAAAACGTTCGCCGCTTTTTTTTTGTTCCGCTTGAACACGTTGCAGATCTGCCAACGAGATCAGTTTCTCGCGCAGGAGAAGTTCGCCAATCCGCGACATGGGTACCCCGCTGGGCAATCATACGGGGAATACTGGGATCAGACAAATATTGTAGGGGCACTTGAATCGCACCCCCACCATCCGCTGCGCGGATGACTCCCCCTCGCGGGGCGAAGGGGAGTTTATCATTTATGTAGACATAGAATCCAAGAATTCTTTGTTGCTCTTGGTGCCCTTCATTTTGGACAGCAAGAACTCCATCGAATCGATGACATTAAGCGGATGCAACAACTGACGCAAAATCCAAACACGATTCAACACATCGGCGTTGAGTAGCATTTCTTCTTTGCGCGTGGCCGATCGGTTCATGTCCATGCATGGGAAAATGCGTTTTTCCATCAATTTACGATCAAGATGGATTTCGCAATTGCCTGTGCCTTTGAACTCTTCGAAAATGACTTCATCCATACGACTACCAGTGTCCACCAAGGCGGTACCGATAATCGTCAAGGAGCCGCCTTCTTCCACGTTACGGGCAGCACCGAAGAAACGCTTTGGCTTGTGCAACGCGTTGGAGTCAACACCACCGGACAAGATCTTGCCCGACGGAGGAACCACCGTATTGTATGCACGGGCCAAACGGGTAATGGAGTCGAGCAAGATCACGACATCCTTGCCGTGTTCAACCAATCGCTTGGCTTTCTCGATAACCATTTCGGCCACTTGAACGTGACGCTGTGCGGGTTCATCGAAGGTCGAGCTGATGACTTCGCCCTTCACACCACGCTGCATATCGGTGACTTCTTCAGGACGCTCATCGATCAGCAAAACAATCAACACCACGTCGGGGTGATTGGATGTGACCGCATTGGCAATGGCCTGAAGCATCACTGTTTTACCAGCACGTGGAGGCGATACGATCAACGCACGCTGCCCCATACCGATGGGCACCAAGAGATCGATAATACGCGTCGACATCATGGCTGGATCGTGTTCCAGACAAAAACGACGTGTTGGATAAAGAGGCGTGAGGTTATCAAACAAGATCTTTTCACGAGACCGTTCCGGCGATTCGTTGTTCACCTTCTCGATTTTGAGCATGGCATAATAACGCTCAGAATCTTTCGGCGGCCGGATCTGACCCGACACAGTATCGCCCGTGCGCAAATTCAAGCGACGGATCTGTGAAGGTGACACGTAAATGTCATCGGGACCTGGAAGATAGTTGTAATCTGGGGCACGCAAAAAGCCAAAGCCATCGGGCAAGGTTTCAAGCACACCTTCAGAATACACCGCGCCGTTGTTGTCGGTATGGGCTTGCAGGAGTGCAAATATCAAATCCTGCTTGCGCATACCGCCGGTGCCTTCGATCTGCAATTCTGCAGCGAATTTCAAAAGCTCAGCGGGCTTCTTCTTTTTCAGTTCATTAAGATTGATAACACCATCTTTGTTCAGCATAGGATCATGCATGGAAACACGCCTCGGACACCCCCCTGCGATTGTGGGGGAGTATGGGAAGGTTGAAAATTACCAGGTTGGAAACCAGGCGAAGGCGACAAAAGGAGCTTAACACAATCGTCGAAACGAATTTCGAATGTCCCTACGACACCCGACGCGAAAACCCCAGCCCTCACAGCCACCATCCCACACACGCACAAATGGGTCAAGGGATCGTGCGAATTAGCCGCGGAGAGAGGAGTTAGATGCCGTGGATCGTCGCACATAATGCTTTTTATCCAGATAAAATGCACCTTCTACGTCCGCAGAAAGGGCTTGTAGGGTTCCTGGCATCTGCCATTCCCCGTGAGCAGCCACTTCTGCCGTACGCAGATGAATACGAGGCCCGGTCTGTGAATCGCTTAAAGCCTGGGCCAGTGCTTCTGCAATAGAAATACGTTGCGCGGGGGTGACTGTTTCGGGTTTACAGGCCTCAAGAACCGACAAGACAAGCCAGCGAATATCGTCGCTATGATCGGCAAGAAATGGCAACAAACGGTTCAGAGAGTCTTCGGTGATTTCTTCCGCAATATGCTGGACAAGCTGCGCTTTGCCATCACTGTTGCGATGGTCTTCGGGTCCCAAACGCTCAAGCACTTCTAAACACATGGCCACGGTCCGATCACGGCCCGCAATACGCTGAAAAGCCCGAAGTGCGTAGGTTAAGCGCCGTCCTGCATCAATATAACGTCGCAATTCAGGCAACGCCGATTCACCGATGCTCACCAGACGATCTTCAACCCACTTTTTCTCGGTCTCGTCGGCAATGTGCCCTGTGGCATTCATCGTAAATCGCTGCAGCATCCCTCGTATGGCTGCATCACTTCCTGATTCAGCAAGGCGTTCAAGGGCATCGTCACGATCTTCGGAGGCCACATAGGGATCGGTGGCCGTTTTTACGAGCTTGGCGATTTTACTTTCGGACAACGTTTTGGACTTAAAAAAGTTGAATATGGCCATGATTCGTTGAAATCACTACCACCAGCATTTGCATTGAGCAAACACCGCAAGGGCGGTGCACGAACCACCCGTAGAAAAAAAAACCATATTACAGCTTTTGGAGATCAGTTTCCGCACGCCGCCGGATGGGATCGCCCGATGGAAGTATATCCACAAGCATTTCGAGCACCGAACGGGCCGATTTGGGGTTTTGTGCAAGATCCACCACCGCATTGGAATACATGGTTTCAGCTTGTCCGCGCAGCTCGGCTATTTTTCGACTCACGCCACGGTGATCAGGCGCCAATGCCAACGCACTTTTTAATGATTTATAACCCTCAGGTGCATTGCCCGCGAGAATACGTGCCACACCTTGAACGTAATGCATGTCAGCCAAACGTTGATTGATTTGTGCCATCAAAGGATCGGAATCGCGCGCAAGCTTCAAGCCAATGCTGCGTGCACGTGTAAAGCGCGCAATCGCAACTTCGGTGCGTTTATCGCGGTAGGCCTCCATGCCCTGCTCCCACTGATCGAAATAATCACGCATCACGCTCAATACAGGATCATTGTCATCCACCAAATCACGCAATTCGCGGATTGCGCCAGCCGCATCCCCCGCAACAAACATAGCCACCGCATCTTGAGACGGCGCAGGAATATGCATACGCCCACTCTCCGGCGCAGAAGGCGCGGAAGGCTTTGGCGCAGGCACTGCTTTCGGTTTGGGTTCCTGTGAAGGTTGCGCTTTGGCGACCGGCGCATGGGTTTGCGTAAGTTCTGGCATCTTGGCTGCAGGCACCATCGCGACAATAGCCTGCGTGCGCGATTCTCCCAAAGAGTCCATGGATGCCCAGGCCTGCAAACGCTGAAAATCGGGCCGATCCTTGGCAGCAGGCGCCAAACTCGCTAGCAATTCCCGGGCTCTATCGACACGTCCTTTTTCAAGAAGGCCTTGTGTCTTGATCAACTCACTGTCAACCGTCGCCTCAAGCGCCATACGCGCCTCGCGAATTTCAGGCCATGCAAAGTGCCCCGACAAATCATCAAGCAAACGCACTGCCTCACCTATTTTTTGTTGTGCAATAGCATCACGGGCCGCTTTAAGTTGTGCCGTGGCATCTTCGGCCTTACCAATCGCATCAAGATAACGCCGTCCCGCTTCGTTGTCCGGATCAAGTGCATAAACCAACTGAAAATGCTGACGTGCAACATCCCATTCGCGTTTCTTAAATGCTTCTGCCCCTTGCTCAAAGGCGTGAAATGCTTCATCACCGCCGCCTCGACCACCAAAATACATCACCAGCACAATCAGTGCCAAACCACCCGCAACACCGATCCACGGTGTTTTCCACAATGGCAACCGTTGACGATTCACAGGCAAAATCTGCTCAGGCACCGTATCAATACTCGCACTTAGCACCTCAAATCGAAGCACCGCTTTTCCAAAACCAACTTTATCGCCAGGCTTTAAAACCTGCTTGTCGATGCGCTTGCCATTCACCAAGGTTCCATTGCCAGATTTCAAATCGACCAATATAAATTTGGATCCATCATACACAATGCGTGCATGATGGCGTGACGCCGATCCATCTCGCAACACGACATCGCAATCGGTGCCACGGCCAATCAAAACTTCTTCTTGGTTGATGTGCAACGCATGTCCCGCATCGCCACCCGAAATACCCACAAGTTGTGCGAGTACGTGGGCGCTATGGGTTTCCGCACGGGTTGACTCCGGAGCCATAGGCCGTGACTTGGGTCGCTCTGCAACCGACATCTCTTCAGCGCCCGCCATACGCCACGGTGCCGAGCTGGGTTTCTCGATGGCATCCCATGCATCGGCTTCCCAACCCGATGTCTCTTTTTTTGCGATGAGCTCCGGGGCTTCGGTGGCTTCATTGTCCACAACAGCCTTCATACTGGGCTCTTCGGGCACTGCATGTGGTGGCTTCGACTCTACTTCGAAGGTCTCTACGAAGTCACCGATGCTGGGTTCCTCAGGTGCCACAGGCGCAAGACCCACAGCCGTTCTCTCATACAAAGGATCGGACGGGGGAGGAGGTGGAGTCATAGGAACTACCTTCGGAACCTCATGCTCACCCTCCGGGGGTAGGGCCACATCGTCTTGCTCTGGTTTGTCGGTTTGCATCGTAGGCTTATCCTTAATACTCCGCTTGTGTTTTAAACACCCCTGCCGTACAGGGTTCGACGGGTGACGCATCTCTATTTTAGGGTGGGAGACGTCGCATATCCACTCAAACAACACACCCATCGGGTAAACGCATGAATCAGGTCGCTTTTGGAACCCTGTTGGCCGCAGCATTGGCATTGATTTTGGGTGCCGCATTGGTTTTTGTCGCCAAACAAATCAACCACCTCAAGCAGCGTTTATCGCAACTTGACACCGAAAAAATGGCATCAGAATCGGCCCTATCGGACACACGCCAACAACTTAAAGATGCTCGAAAACGCGCCGAAGATGCTGCATGCGAGCTGGCCGAACACCGTAAAGAATTGGGCAGTCATAAAAAGAAAAAGCACACGCAACAAGAAGAAATCCGATCGCTGCGCCAAGAACTCGTCGAGCTTCGTCAGGATATGGAACAACAACGCGCAGAAAAACCCGCCTTTGCAGATGTTGAAGAAGAGCCCGTGATTGCCGTGAAAGCCCCTGTTCACGTTGTCAAACCAGAGCCTGTCGTGATCCACGTGGTTGAAGAAGCGCCCAAACACGTTCCTTCGGAAAATGCCATCATTGCCGAATTACGAACCGACTGCAGTCGCCTCACTGAAGACAACACCAAACTTTTGCACGACAACACCGAATTTCGTGCCATCTTGCGCCGACAAAAAGAAGAAATTGCAAATCTACAGCGCAAGATGAAAGATTTTCAGCGCATTGAAATGGTGACCAAAAATAAATCCGGCTTGGTCGAAGACAAGCTTAAAACACTGCAACGTCAACATTACGACGCCATCAGTGAATTGGCTGTCTTGCGCGGCGATGTGAGCCTACCGCGATCGCTTATGGAAAAAAATCATGCAAAGGCGCAGCAAGTAGCGCCTCAACAAGAACAATAATACGCAAACCCCCACCCGGCGATGCGCCGACCTCCCCCGTAAACGGGAGAGGTTAATAAAAATAAGGCATCATTCAATGACCGAACAACGCGCGTTATCGTTTTCTCATCGACTCGAAGATGCCCTGCAACGCACAGGCAAGGCCCTTCTCGTCGATGCCCATATGCAGGAAAAAGTGCAGGCCATGGAACCCTACGAAGCCTATCTTGTATTCAAAGAACTGGGCCTTGAAGATGCTGTTCCACTTCTACAATGTGCGACGCAGGAACAAATTCAAACCTGCATTGATCTCGATTGTTGGGAAGGTGATGAACCTTCCGTCGCCGATCTGGATGCCTGGCTAAGCCCTTTTGCCCAGGCAGGCAAAGATGTTCTTGCCGAAACATTTCTGCAGCTTGAATCAGAAATTCAAGTGTTGCATCTCGCGGCCATGCTCAACATCTATGATGTGCGCAACGAAGAAGCACCGCCCGAACACGATGATATGCCACGCAAAACCACCCAAGATGGGTTTTTTATTCTTGAACCCAAAGATCACACGATTGAATACGACGTTGATCCCTTTTACTTGGTAGACGCTTTGTATCTCCATGATTATCATGAGGCATTCCGTCTTTTGATGGCCGCAAAGTGGGAACTCGCCGGCCAACTTTCCGAGCAAGCACTACAATTCAGAACGGGACGTCTCGCCGATTTGGGCTTTCCAGACCGTGTGGAAGCGCTTACTATTTTTTCGGCGCCGGGTCGTCCGAACCAAACCCCATACCGTACGGTTCATCATACCCAAACGCCGCTGCCTGCACTCTACGCAGATCCCATGCGCGATCAATCCCGCGTCTTTTGCCGTGCGGCCAATCAAATCACCGATCCACAAGCCATCGCCACACTGACCCACGCTTTGATGACCCTGTGCAATCACGCCGTCATTGCATTCGTACAACATCCTGGCAGCTTTGAGCGCATGCGCCAAGTGATGGTGCGTGTTCGCGATACCCTTAATTTGGGCACAGAAATACTTTTAACTTCCCAAGGCCGCATGGTTACCGACGACATCGCTGCATGCGCTATTGTGCAGTCCACACCTTTGTTTGAGATCTTTCGGCACGGATTTGCCGCACTCAAGCCACTGCAGCAGCTGGCACAAAAACGCATGCTCGAACCCTCCTTCATCACCTGGTTCGATGGGTTGGAAACCGAACAAGACGATTATTCCCAAAGCCGGTCCAATCGTATGTTTGTGAAAGGCCTTCTTGCATCGGGCGTCCTATGGCAAGGCTGGGATATTCTGCGACCCGAACGTGAAAAAGCATTTTCGACGTTGCGCGATCTGGAAGATGCAAAAGTGCGGTTGGAAAATCTGTAGGGGAGGGTTTCAAACCCTCCCCTACCAAACCCACCCCAAATTACCCCATCGCAACCATACGTTCGATAGGCTTCAATGCTGCCAATCGCAACGCTTCAGGCAATTCGATACGCGGTGAGAGATCACGCAAACAGAGATATACTTTTTCAAGCGTATTGAGCTTCATATAAGGGCATGTGCTGCAACCGCATGATCCCGCTTCACCCGGTTTTTCGGGTGCCGCCGGAATAAACGTTTTGTGGAGCGATGCCGTACGCATGGTGTGCAAAATGCCGCTCTCGGTCGCCACGATAAACGTTGTTTTGGGGCTTGCGATGGTATGCTCAAGCAGCGCTTTCGTCGACCCAATCACGCAGGCCATCGCCAAAATATCCTGCTGACATTCGGGGTGGGCAATGAGCTCTGCCTCAGGATGTTCGGCCATCAAACGCGTAATATATTGGCGTTTGAATGTTTCGTGCACGATACAACTTCCTTGCCACAACACCATGTCGCGACCGGTTTTATCAACCAACCAACGCCCAAGATTCACATCAGGTCCAAAAATGATCGGTTGATCTTTGGGTATTGCCCGCACAATCACTTCGGCATTGCTCGACGTACAAATATAATCAGACAGTGCCTTGATCGCAGCGGTTGTGTTCACGTAGCTTATAACCACATGCCCAGGATGCTGTGCTTTGAAAGCCGCAAATTCCTCGGGCGGACAGCTGTCGGCAAGGGAGCAGCCGGCTTTCAAATCGGGCAGCACCACAATTTTATCGGGATTTAAGATCTTAGCGGTCTCAGCCATAAAATGTACACCGCACAGAACAATCACATCGGCATCTGTTTTTTGAGCCGCACGGGCCAGCGCCAGCGAATCACCCAAAACATCGGCGATATCTTGGATATCGGGCTCTTGGTAATAGTGCGCCATCACCACAGCGTTGCGTTCGCGCTTCAAACGCGCAATTTCGGCAAACAAATCGAGGCGTGGATCAACCAAAGTAGGCATACTCTGGTATTATATCCTCAGGATCCAAAACGTCTACGCCGCCCGCCGCACATCGCATGAACCCACTTGCATGCGTTCCACAAACAAACGATGCCAAAGCTCAAGTTGCTGAATACGTTGAAGTCCTGTGTGTCCCAAGGACATACAGTAACGGTGTGTCTCTTCCACAGTCCAGCCCAGTGCATCGCGTACATGAAAATGTTCTGCCGACCCAAGCAATGCCGTCAAATCGGGCGTCGCAGTGGGAAAACCACATTTAGCACGCCACACCCCAAACGCAGGAATATGTTTTTCTGCCACTTTGCGCAAAATCCATTTGGTGCGATAGCCTGGAATATCCACATCCCACCCCCGCAAACGCAAAGTGGGCCGAAGCTTTAATCCCACAGGCGTATTCAAAGCAAATTGCAACACAGAACGATGGAGCAATGGAAACCGCGCCTCCACGCCATGGGCCATACCCATGCGATCATTGCGGCGCAACAACGTTTGCAAATGCATACGTAATTTATCCATGGCCCAAGCCAACGGCAAACGTTCATGGGCTGGGAATTCATTCAGCACCATGGCATCCAATTCTTGGTCCTCGCGGCTCTCAATACACTGCAAAAGATCGCCCGCAAGACGCGGCCTATCGCTCAACCAATTGCGGATCACAGGCAAACGACGCAATGCAGAGCCAAAAGTATCTGAGACGCGACGTGCACGCTCGGACCACATACGACGCACAAACAACGGATACCCGAGAAAAGCCTCATCGGCTCCCTCACCTGAGACCACCACTTTGATCCCTTGCGCTGCAATGTGCTCCATGAGCTGCATCATCGGAATGCTGTTGGGATGCTTCATGATCGGCGCTTCAAAATGCCATACTGCCGAAGGCATGTGATCCTGCAACGATGCCTCGGTTGTGGTCACGCATGCCAGTGGACGCTGAAGAAACGTTGCGATAGCTTCGGCTTCTTTGCGTTCGCTGCGCCCACTTTGCACATCCGCATGAAACAAACGAAGGTCTGGATCCACATGGATCCCCATGGCCGCCACCAGCGATGAATCCACACCGCCGCTGCACAAACTGGCCACAGGCACATCGGACACCATGGTTTCCCGCACCGCGTGCGCAATGATCCCATCCAATTCGTCCCGATGATTTTTTGATTTTCCAAAGGCCCTTGGATTCAACAACTGCGTAAGATGAAAAAAACGTTGTGGCTTTTGTACAATCCCATCTTGCACCACAACACTGCAACCCGCATCAAGCCAGTGCACACCCTGCAGGAGATCCCGACCGATTTGTGGCGTATGCCCTGTGGCCAAAAATGCACCTGCAGTCCACGGATCGAGTGCAGGCGTCATCCACGGTAAAATCGCCTTGGCTTCGGATGCAAAAACAACACCGTGTGGACCTTCGTAGATTAACAAGGGCTTGATCCCCATAGGATCGCGGGCAGCAATCATGCGGCGATCGAGACGATCAAATATCACAAACGCATACATACCTTCGAGGGCATCCAAACCCTCGACCCCATAATGCATGACCCAATGAAGCAATACTTCGGTATCGCCCGAGCTCTGAACATGGATACCTTCTGCAGCCAAACGATGTCGTAATTCTCGGAAATTATAAATTTCACCGTTGAAAACAATAACATAACGACCCGACTTGTCATGCAAGGGTTGCGATGCGCGGTCCGAAAGATCCAAAATGGCAAGACGCGTATGCACCATCGAGACATCGTGGTCGATCCAAATACCATGCCCATCGGGCCCCCGATGGGACAACAACTGAACACCTTCACGACAACGACGCATCATCGATGCTTCGTCAACATTGCGCATATAAACCGCAAGCAAACCACACATCCATTATCCCTACGATGGCGGCTTAACGAACGCAAAGAAGCGTGTGTGGCTCTCTCAACTCCTGACCCTTTTATGCCTCACCGTTAGCAGCATTGCTTTTTTTCTTCCCTGAGCATGCTGTTGCAAGCCCCAAGCCCCATACGCCAACGCTCACAACACCCAAACCAATCGCGAGCCACATCAGCGCATTGAAAGGATCCGAATACCCCAAGACATCACGAGGACATCTGTAGTCACCAGGATAGCCACCGCGACAAAAATATTCCGTTCCAGCGGTGCTATTCTTGGCAATGACATCGCCGCACCCATCGGTCCAAATGGCTTTTAAAGCCTCATGACAAAAATTTACGACGCTCATGCTTGCCCACTGGCCAGCCTCTTCATAACCGACTTCATGCAAGCGACACCCAATCAATTCTTTGAGCGCGTCCATACCCGCCTCTGAATTTGCGTAGTCATCCTGCGATGAGTGAACATCCCCAAAAGCCTCACGCACGCCAGGAGAGTAGATAGGCCACACAAAAAACCAACCTCTATAAAAATGATCACATGAAGGACTTGGTCCAGGTGCAAATTTATTGGCAAAATAAGCCGCGATGGCTGTTGCACCGGCGAGCACAGGTAGCCCAATGGAAAGTCCACACAGCCATGCTTGAGTCCGCGTACTTTCGCGAAAACGATGCCAAGATCCTGAAAGGCTCCATGATGAACCCTCGGATGGGGCTGGGGATGGCGGGAGTATCTCTCGCGTCATCGCATGGGGTGCCTGCAAAGAAGGGGAAGAAGAGGAAGAAGACAAAGAAAAAGACGAAGAAGACGAAGAAGGCTGGGGATGCAGGGTATGATGGGGGTTCTGCTCCCGCCTCACCACGTCTCCCGTGCCGCGCACGAAAGAAGTCATCTCGACCTGATTGACCCTGCGACCCGTACTGGCATCCGACGACGATGTCGTCGAAGAAATGTTATGAGATGCCTGTCCTCCCACATAATATTTGAGCCATTCTAACATCATTAAACTCCGTTCACGATGTATTGGCGGCATTAATAGAATACAAAAGTGGAATGACATCCGTCTAGAACTAAAAAAATGCTGACTGAAGTGGATGGAAACTTTCGGTCGGCGTTTTAAAATGTCAGGGATCTGTGGCAATGTGATCTTATTACGAACAGAGGAATAACTACGATGTCGGCAGAGACCCAATCCGGCTTCACCCATCTGCATTTGCACACGCAATATTCGCTGCTCGATGGCGCCATTCGCATGGATGATCTCTGCGAGGCCGTCAAAGAGAAAGGCATGAATTCTGTTGCCGTCACGGATCACGGCAACATGTTCGGTGCTGTGCATTTTTACAAAGAAGCTCAAAAGCACGGTGTCAAACCGATCTTTGGCTGCGAATCCTATGTCGCCAACAAAGGCCGATTCGATCGCTCGGGACGCGATTCTTCCCATTTGGTGCTACTCGCCAAAAATAACGAAGGCTACAAAAATCTCTCCTACCTCATTTCGATGGGCTATTTGGAAGGTTATTATTACGAACCCCGTATAGACAAAGAGATCCTCAGAAAACACAGCAAAGGCCTCTATGCCACAAGCGCCTGCTTGGGTGGCATCGTCAACAAGTGCCTGATGCGCGAAGGCGAAGCCAAGGCGGCACAAACGGCCAAAGAATTTCGTGATATCTTTGAGCCTGGCCATTTTTTCCTGGAACTCCAAGACAATGGCTACGAAGAGCAACGGCAGGCCAACGAAGTGCTCATGGAAATAGGACGTACGTACGATATCCCCATGGTGGCCACCGCCGACAGTCACTACCTGACCCCCCAAGACTCCGAAGCCCACGAAATTTTGATGTGCATTGGACAAAGCAAAACCCTGGACGAATTTCGCCAGAAAATGCACCACTCGGATCTTTTGTACCTCAAAACGCCCGAAGAAATGTGGTCATCCTTTCAACGCAGCTGTCCGGAAGCGGTTGAGAACGCGGTGCGCATTGGACAAAATTGCAATGTAGAACTCAATCTGAATGAAACGTTTCTTCCCAATTTTGCAGTTCCCAAAGGCACTACCCGCGAAGTTTATTTGGAACAGTTGGCATACGAAGGGCTCAAAAAACGTATTGCGGGAGCGCCTTATCCTATCGACGTGCCCGCGTACAAACAACGTCTCGAACATGAAGTGGGCATTATCAACCGCATGGGATTTGCGGGTTATTTTTTGATCGTGTGGGATTTCATCAACCATGCAAAACGCACAGGTGTTCCCGTAGGCCCTGGCCGTGGCAGCGGTGCCGGTTCGCTTGTGGCATGGTGTCTTGAAATCACCGATTTGGACCCTATTCCTTACGATTTGATTTTTGAGCGGTTTCTCAATCCCGAACGCGTGTCCATGCCCGATTTCGATATCGATTTCTGCCAAGACCGCCGTGGCGATGTCATCAAATATGTTTCTGAAAAATACGGAAGCCAAAACGTTGCGCAAATTGTCACGTATTCACAGCTTTCGGCAAAAAGCGTGATCAAAGATGTGGGCCGTGTGATGAATTTGCCCTTTGCTGAGGTCAATGAACTCACCAAACTGATCCCCGGCCTCATCAACGGCAAAAAAGTAAGTATCGACCAAGCACTCGAACTCGAACCCAAATTACGCAACATTCAAAAAGAAAAACCGATTTACAAACAGGTCATCAACATTGCGCGTGCCCTTGAAGGGCTTAATCGCCAAACAGGGGTACACGCCGCAGGTGTGGTCATCGGCGACAAACCCCTGTGGGAATACATCCCCATGTGCCGCAGCAAAGAAGGTGATTTGGTCACCCAATTTGCCAAAGATGAAGTCGAAGAAGCGGGTTTGGTTAAATTCGATTTTCTAGGACTCAAAACACTCACCGTGATCGCCAAAGCTGTCGATCATGTACGCAAACGCCCCGATGTCGCAAGCGACTTTGATGTCGCCAATCTTGGATTCAACGATCCAAAAGTGTACGAGCTTATCGCAAGAGCCGATACCGATGGCGTATTCCAACTCGAATCAAGCGGCTTCAAAGAATTACTCAAACGGCTTAAACCCGACTGTTTTGAAGATATTGTTGCGGCCGTCGCACTCTACAGGCCGGGTCCGCTTGATGCAGGCATGGTCGAAGACTACATCAATCGCAAACATGGAAGAGCCCCTGTAGAATACGCCCACCCTGCCTGTGAGCCCATTCTCAAAACAACCTATGGTGTCATCGTCTACCAAGAACAAGTCATGCGCATTGCGGTCGATCTTTGCGGTTTCACCATGGGTGAAGCCGACATGCTGCGTAAAGCCATGGGCAAGAAAAAAGCCGATGTCATGGCAGCCCAGCGAGCACAATTTGTTCAGGGCGCATTCGATAAGCATGGAATGCAACAAGAGGATGCCGAAACCCTTTTTTCTCAAATTGAAAAATTTGCAGGCTATTGCTTCAACAAAAGCCATAGCGCAGCCTACGCAGTCATCACCTACCGTACCGGCTATCTTAAAGCCTATTATCCTGTTGAGTTCATGGCAGCCTTGCTTTCTACGGAAATGCGCCAGCAAGACAATGTCGTCAAATACATTCAAAGCGCCCGTGAAGATGGGATCTTGATCAGATCACCCGATGTTAATCTTTCGGAACGTGACTTCAGCGTCGTTACACACGACAAAAATACGCAAGCCATTTTATTTGGCTTGGGTGCCGTCAAAGGCATCGGCGATGCGGTTATTGATGCTATCATGGAAGCGCGAAAAAATTCGCCCTTTTTATCCATGTTCGATCTTTGCGAACGGGTCGATTTACGCCGGATGAACAAAAAAGCCATCGATGCGCTGATTAAAAGCGGGGCCTTCGATTGTTTTAAAAAACCCCGTGCACACATGGCAGGCGCCATTGAACGCGCCCTTGAAACAGGACAACGCGCACAGAAAGATCGCGAAAGCGGACAGACCAATCTTTTCGCAGCGTTTATGAACATTGAAAAAGGGTCCTCTGCGTCGTCCTCTACTTCGACCGAAAGCTACCCAACCGATGTCACATGGGATAGCCGAGAAGTTTTGCGCTTTGAAAAAGAATCCTTAGGATTTTACATTACAGGCCACCCCATGGATGGCTTTGCGGCAGACCTCAAGCGCATGAACATCACACCCTCTTCCGAATTGCACGCATGGCTTGCGCGCTCTGCAAGTCCTTTTGCCAAAGTGCAAGTCGCAGGTGTTGTAAGCGCCATCAAAGAACGCCCACTCAAAAGCGGGCAAGGGCGCATGGCCTTTTGTACGCTTGAAGATCTTCATGGAAGCTGTGAGCTTTTGCTTTTTAGCAAAGCCTTCGCCGAAGCTGAACTACAAATAAAAAGTGATGAGCCCCTCCTCGTCACCGGCACTGTCACGCTCGATGGGGAAGACGACGAAGAACAACAAGCCAAATTACGCGTTACATCGGTCGAATATCTTTCAGAAGCACGAAGAAAACAAACACAACGTGTTGAATTGCATCTCCATGCACAGGACATGGACGACCAAAAATTAAAACTCTTCCGCGAACTTTTACGCAAACATGAAGGTGTCACCCCGGTGGTCATGCTGATCACCCAAGAAGGTCAATCAAGAACGCGGCTTGAGCTACCAGCTCACTTGCGTGTCACTGCCAACGATGGATTTATCCGAGCAACGGAAGGGCTGTTTGGGAGCAAAGCGGTGTCCTTGCATTAAAACGGATCTCCGCATTCGCGAGGATAAGCAGAACATCATCTGCAATCGTGCGAGAAGGCGAAGAATCTGGCTTATGCATTAAACAAGCCAAGCTTGCACGTTTGTCTGAATCCAACGCAGGATCCTCCACATAGGCCTTCAACGCCAATGCTATTTCATCCAATGATCGACAAACCTTCACCCCTTTCGTCGCAAGCAATGGGACAATATGGGGCAAACACGATAGTGCATGAAGTTCTTCATTAAGTCGGTCCTCATCAACATCGGTGATGGCAGTCACGCAAACAGCCGGCTTATTGATGACCGCCGCATCAACCAACAACGTTGTAAACGATGACACGACCGCATCCGCGTGCGCCAATGTACGAAGCTGATTGCCGTAGAACACAAACGGGTCCTGAAGGCCACCTTCATCCATATGTTTTTCAGGGCCTGGTCGCTGCACAACAATGCGATCATCACGTAACTGTTCAAGCATTGGCATCCAACGTGTCATCTGATCCTTAGGATGCAAACGAAGCACCATACGATGCAAAGGCAAAATACGGCGCATAATCGTAAACACATGGAAAAACAATTGTGGCTCTTGAGGAAAACCAACTTCCGTGGTCCCACCATAAACAATATAACGGTCATTATCGCGAAGCTTCAGTTCATACAAAGCTTCCTCACGCATTCCATGCAGGCGCCGGTCACCATGAAACTCCATCTGCAATGCACCCACGCTTTGATACACTGTAGCATCCAGATTGGGCTGGCGATATTTCATCAGATCCGTCATGGCATCACTCCAGGTCCATATCCGAATTAAATGGTCTGGAAAAATGCTCGCTTTAAGATAGGGATTGTCCCAGGATTGAATCACAGTGGTACATGGGATCCCCATATCACCCGCCGCGACCACGCATGCGAGATCTTCGCTATGTGCGTTTGGCCCCCCCCAGGATAGCATTCCGGAAATAATCATGGAGGGTTTCACCTCTTCCAAAATTGTTCGCCATATCGCGTAATTTTCGCTACGCCTTAAACGACGCAGATATATTTTTTCAATCCATCGTGTGGCACGTTTAGAACCCAAGGCCATTGCCGACATGCAAGCAACAAGAATGCTCTGACGTATTTTTTTTTTATGATAAGACTGCATGAATTCAATCGATGCCCGTCCACTGAAAGACATGTAGCTCTGTTGCCACAATCTCACATGGAGGCCATCGATACGACCTAAAGAAGAAAACTTCCGAGGATGACGGATCAACGTCATGTTCTTCACATCTAAAATTTTTTGTAACAACGGGTCATTCGGATCAGGAACCGCAGCCACCACCTTGTGAACCTTGGCAATATTCGCAGCGAGCCCCTGCAAAAGTAGCGTTCGAACAACAAATCCAGTGGGTGCAAGCAATAAAACGGGTCCAGCCATCTCACGCTTTTCGCACAACACGTGAGTCGTCACAAAATTCACTCATCCAGAAACGTCTTTAAACGACGAAGTGTCCGATGATGACGAAGTTTCTGTAAAGCACCCGATTCAATTTGCCTGATACGTTCCCGAGTCACACGAAAACTATCACCCACTTCATCAAGCGTAAGGGCTTCACGCTCTCCTATACCAAACCGCATGCGTAAAATGCGTTCCTCACGCGGCGTTAAAGTACTGAGGATCGCACGGGCCTCGTCTTGCAAATTTTTTTGCCGCGTTACGTAGGCAGGATTTTGTGACATATGCGCAGGGATCAAATCACCCAAAGTGGTGTCGCTATCTTCGCCCATCTGTGTATCCAAAGACACCGCCGTGCGCGAAAGGCGAAGTACCCGTTGAACGCGGATCGATGGAACGCCTAAAACCTCGGCTATTTCTTCATGGGTAGGGTCACGTTCCAGAGCATGATAAAGTTGACGTTGAACACGAAAAACTTTGTTAAGAAATTCAGCCATGTGAACAGGCAATCGTATGGTCCGAGCATGATCAGATAAAGCTCGATTTACAGACTGCCTGATCCACCATGTGGCATAAGTCGAAAATTTGTACCCCAAGCGATAATCAAATTTTTCGGCAGCACGCATCAAACCGATACTTCCCTCTTGCACCAGGTCTTGCATCGGAAGACCACGATTTCCGTAGCGTTTCGCAATCGACACCACAAGCTTCATGTTGCAACGAACCAACTGGTCGCGTGCGTTTGCAAGGACATTTTTCGCATGGGCAAGCGACGCTGCATAAGTTTTGATCGCATCAATCGACATATTCGATGCAGAAGAAATACGTGCAAGCATACGCACAGAAGCACGATACCCTTTGATCATTTTATCGAGCATCTTCGGCGAAATACCCAATGTTTTACATGCCCATGTTCGCCCACTTGTTGAACGCTCGGCCTGATCCAAAATTTCAGCAAGTGTTTCCGATGACACATCAAGCTGATCCGAGATCTGTCGAATATAGCGCTCCGCTCGAACGACACTTTCGGCGAACAACGTCATACGGTGGGTAACACGCTCCAAAACACGCCCTGAGAAACCAAAATCATGAATAATACCTGCCAAGGCCTGTCGAATTTTTTTAGGATCCCGTGTTGCATCCCGAAAATGTGCAATATGCGCTTCGAGGGCATCAAGTCCCGCCACAAGATCTGTTCGATGCGATGTGGGATCTTCAATGGTACCGTTTATCCCATTGACCAAATCACGAATATCCGAAGTCCCACGCAAGACAACGGAACGCAGCCGCAATATGTCCGAAAGGATCACATCATTCTCTGCCATCACATGGGCCAATGCCCGCTGGGCCTCAATCATATGCTCTGCGATTTCAACTTCTGATGCCTTGCTCAGAAGAGGCGATGACCCCAGATGTTGGAGATATTGTCTTTCGCTATCACGCACACCCATTTTTGAGCCCATCCGTATGACAAACAAACTGTAACGACAGCCAACCTTCATCTCAATTTTTTGATATCCTTAATAAGCAGCACCATGGATACGATCGACGCCCACGACACCTTACGTTTGGATTTTCAGACATCTTTTGGGAGTCTTCAAGATCCGGGTCGTGTCGCATTGTATGGATGTGTGCGCCTTACCAGACAAGCGAGTATTAGGGCATCGTGGTCAGGATTAATCGGAAGACTTGCACGTCTACTGCCCCCATCCCTTGCAGGGCTTCCCATTGAGGTACGGATCCCCGATGGCCTCGGTGGATGGCTCTCACAATCTACGCAGCTCACACGCGATGGGCGTTTTTATGTCAGATATCAACACTTGCCTGATACGCTTACAACACAAGACGCACATACCCATCGTATTCATGCACAGGTATTGGCGCCATGTTTTGATCGCACATGGATCCATCGCATTGCCGGACTGTTTTCCAATGAAGCATACAGCACACGACAAAGTCATAGCGCGATAAAAAAACTGGTGGGTGAAATTTCCGTCACACTGCATAGCGAACACAATCCGACACCCTTCGTGTGCAGTGATCTGGATCATACACTTGTTGAAACCAACATCCGCGATATCGTTCGAGGGCAATACACATGGCGTCCTGGCATGCGCGATTTATGTCGCGATCTGGCGCAGCATGCAGTGCTAAGTATTGTGACAAGTTCTCCTGAAACGATGCATCCCGAAATAATCAACACACTGAGACAGAACGATATTATTCCCTCTGCAGGGATCCACGCGCAGAATTGGAAAAAATCACCCTACCATGCGCGGTTACCCGGAAAACTCGAAACTATTTTTTCAATGGCCAACGAATGGCCAAAACAGCGGCAAGTTATCTTAATCGGTGACAATACCCATTCCGATCCCTTGATTTATCGGTCTGTCACAGAGATATTCGATGGGACACGGACACCTGCCAATATCGAACAACTGTGCAGGATCCATGGCGCAAGTCTTTCCCAAAGTATACGTATTGCAGCACTTGCAGAGCATGCCGCATCTCGCCAACATTCCGTATCCCTGGTGTTGATTATTGAATCTTCACGCCGACGAAATCCTGGGAACTACAAACATTCATGGCCTAAACCGTCAGCACGTTTTTACTACGTATCCCCTGCCCTTGACGGCGTTGCCCACATGCGAACACTTTTACAAGCATGTGGTGCGCTGCCATGTTGACGAATGCTTGCCCAAAACCCATGCCTCGCATAGGACAATCCTCTTGTTACAATCACTGAAAAGTGAAAACGGTCTAAGCTTATGTTAAAAAATGATCCGATGGGTGATTCGTTTCTTCCCGCCGGAATACGCTCGCATACATGTGTCGATGAATGGATGGAGTCACAGGTTCCCCTGTGTCGCCTCGGCGATACCCTTGCGCAAGCGACACGTACCATGCTGCTTGCGAGCGAAGATATGATTGTCGTGGTTGATCGCATGCAGCGTGTTGTAGGCATGCTTCACGACCGTGATGTAGCCATTGCAACCTACGTGCATGGCCGCACATATGACATGATTTATATCAATGATGCCATGCGGCTTCTTCCAACATTGCTTCACCCCAATCAAACCGTAGGTCACGCCGAAGATCTGATGCATACATACAATCTTCGTGCATTGCCCGTCGTCGACGAATTCAATCGTCCCGTCGGACTTCTCACATTTGAACGCATGATCACCATGGCACTCGAAACATCCAGCCATCCTGTCATGCTGCGTCGCATGATCGATGCCCTAGGACGTCTTGGGGATGGAAATTGTCTTGATCAGGGGATGGTTCGAAGGCGGTACTGACATATGGCGCAGCAAGCAACAGGGCGGTTCGCGAACCGCCCCTACGGCTCATAGCGTGGCCGCATCAAACGCTTGTAAATACGTGACGTATAACGTCGAAATCGTGTGCTATCGGTATCGGGATTGTTGCGTTTAGGGCCTGGCAACGACGCTGCAAGGGCAGCCGCTTGCCATGGTGAAAGCTCGCGTGCAGAAATATTCCAATAATGCTGGGCAGCCGCTTCGACGCCATAAACGCCACGACCAAATTCTGCGACATTCAAATAAAGCCATAAAATCTGTTCTTTGGTCAGATGGGCTTCTAAGGCTTTCGTTAAGACAAATTCATGCCATTTACGGAAAATGGATCGCGACGAGCTTAAAAAAAGATTTTTGGTAAGTTGTTGTGAAATGGTGCTCCCACCGATGGTCCGCTTATCTGACGATACATTCCGAATGAGCGCATTCTTCACTGCATCCCAATCCACCCCATCGTGCTGATAAAACTGACTGTCCTCCGAAATAATGACCGCCCTAAACATGTAAGGTGAAATTTTGTTTGCGCTCACAAGCTTAAAGCGCAAAGGCGGAAGTTTTTTGTCTTCTTTGCGGCGCGCTTGATAAGCATCCATAAAACTGGTCGACTTGATGCGTCCATGGGCCAAATCGTCCCAATCGGGCCATTTCCAGCCGAGATAAATGAGATCGGCAAGAAATAGCATCGCAACAATCGCCAACAGAGTGCGCTTCATTGCCATGGTTATACATGCTTCAGGTGCCACATTGTAGGGTCTGGCGCAGCAAGCTGCGCCGTTACATCAAATCCATGTCTTGAGATCCCGCGCAACCCATGCGAAAAACCTCCTCTCGTTTATTTCTGGAGATCTCAGTTTGAAAGCATTTCTATTTTGGGGCGGCCTTGCAGGTCTCACACTCGGTATCGGTGCTCTGATCGCAGCTACGTATATGGGCTTATCTCCCATCATTGCGGCTGATCTCGTGGGCATTGTTGTACTCGCATCCTATTGGATGTTTCTCGTCGCCCCAACGCTGGATACACATCTGTCGTGGCGACAGCGGATCGATAAAATCGCCATCTACTGGCTTTGGGTATCAAGCATCACCCACACCACTTGGGAACTTGCATGGTGCTTTGCACACCCTTATTTGCATGATGTTGGTCCTTATGATCAATGGTCGTGGATCTTTTGGGCTTATGGCGTGGCTGATCATCGGTACTTGCTATCAGACACATTCGTTGTGCCCATGGAATGGGTCACCTCGGTGGTCGGCGGACCCATGGCTTTTATTTCCATTTATTGGCTACGTAAAGGCAAACTCCTTTGGGGTCAGGCGATGGTATGTGCATTATCGATCATGGAAGCCTATGGCACCGTCCTCTATTGGGGTACCGAATGGGCCAATGGATGGCAGCTGGTTGACCGCAGCAACTGGATCAGTTGGTATGTCAAATTCTGGGGACTCAATGGCCTTTGGGTGATCTTCCCCACCCTCACCGTCTATGCATCCTATCGCTGGATCAGTGAAAAGGTTGGATCGGCTGCCGATGGCGCACCCAACCCTCTTATGTTTGCCAAGTAGCAATCAAGTCCACTTTCTCCGGCCGAGGAAGTTTCTTGATCTCAGCCTCCCGACGAAGTGCACAACTTCGATTATCGGCACATTCTGAATAAACAAGCACCACCGGCAAACGTCCTCGGGTATAACGCGCGGCCGTGCCTTTGCCATGCTGTGCAATCCGGCGCGGCAGGTTGTTGGTGATCCCCGTGTACAGCGTGTCATCAGAGCACCGTAACAGATATACAAACCACGTCTTTTTGTTTACAATTTGGGTGTCCATGTTTGTATCACTCCCCCATCATAAGACACTCGCACACGACGACGCGCTTGCGTGTGCCGAAAGTGCCATCGCCCAACTCATTGCACATCCTTTTGCGCGTGATCAGGATTTCCCAAGTGCCGTGTATCAATTTCAAGCACAAGCACCCACCGGCACACCTGTGGTGATTATCGGCGGCATGGGTCCTCTCGCTGGATTTGACGCGTGGAAACGCACCCTCATTGCCCTTCCCACCCGCTCATCAACGTTGGTGCAGTATTGCCAAATTCCCGACAGAGCCACGGCCCTGCGTGAAGGTGCAACATCCCAAGCCGTACTGCATGTTGCACAGGCATTGGCCAAAGCGATGACCTATGCAACAAGCAAGAATCCAACCCATGTATTTATCGCTTGCAACACAGCCCATGCGTTTTTGCCCTTGGCATTGCAATGCATGGATGAACAACATCGCAACAACATTCGTGTTCACAGTTTGATCGACGCTGCCGTTGCCCATGCAAAGCGATTGGGAAACACCCCATGCGTTTTAATCGCCGGCACATGGGGCACCCGAGACGCGCGTTTATATTCTGAGTCGCTCACCCGGGAAAACGTCGCCTTTGAAGAACTGGGCGAAGATTGTCAGCACCATCTCACAGAAGCCATTTATCGCGGTATCAAAGCAGGAAATCGTGCGGTTGCTCGTGGCGCTGGACGACACGCCTTTGAAGCTGCCATCGCATCTGGCAACATCACTGCTATCATCGCTGCGTGCACTGAGATCCCTATGATTGTCGAGGCTCTTTCCGATTGGGAAGCATTGCATGCCTTGCCCATTATCGATCCGATTGATGCGGTGCTTGAAATGATTTGAATATGAAGGGCGGTTCGCGAACCGCCCCTACCATAACTATTCCCAGTTGCTAATTGTCGTCTTTGCCGTTTCGCAGAGCGTGCCCGTTCGTGGCATATCGCCAGTACTCACACGCGTTTTCATATTCGCTTTTCGATTAGAATCAGGCTCACTTGCAGTAAACGCTGTTTTTATTTGTCCGTTGTGACACGATAAACATTTTATCTGCACCATCGGCCAAATATGGGTCGCGTAAGAAACATTGGTGGTCACCGCAGCTTCTGGTATGCCACATCCGCAATCGCCTGCAGCTATTTTGAGGGGATCATTGTCGCATGCATCATTGCAATCAGGCGTGCCATCATCATCGGTATCCGTATCTGCTGTCCCGCATCCGCAAACACCCGCAGTTATTTTGGGATTGTTATTAGGGCAACCATCATTGCAATTGGGTGTGCCATCAGAATCGCTATCCGTATCCGCAACACCGCACCCGCAAACACCCGCAGCTGTCTTAAGGGGATCACTATCACAGGTTTCATTGCAATCGGGTGTGCCATCAGAATCGCTATCGGTGTCTGCGACACCACATCCGCAAGCGCCAACGGCTATTTTGTTGTCATCAGTGTCGCATGCATCGGTACAATCGGGTGTGCCATCAGAATCGCTATCGGTGTCTGCGACATCACATCCGCAAACACCTGCCTCCGTTTTAAGGGAGTTCACGGGGCATGCTTCCGTGGAATCGTTAGCACCACAACCCATCATCCACACAAGACAACACAGCAGCGGAATTTTTTTCATCTGGGCGATATTACACAATGGGTCGAACAAAGAAAAATTACTTCGGCAATTCGCTATCAATCAGCTTAACAAAAGACTCGTAAGGTTCCATGCCTTGCATGAGCATTCCGTTGATCACAAACGCTGGCGTGCCTGATATGCCAATATCCATCCCTGCTTTGCGATCTTTTTGGACTTGTTCCCGGTACTTGCCCGATGTCAAACATGTGCTAAATTTTTCGGTATCCATCCCCAAGCCAGTGGCGTGTCCTACCAATTTTTCACGGGAAAGATCGCCCTGATTCGAAAACATCAAATCATGGTAATCCCAAAACATTTTTTGTTCGTTGGCACAAAGCGACGCCATCGCGGCATCCTCGGCATGCTTATGGGACTCCAAAGGAAATTGGCGAAACACCACACGCAAACGGTCAGGATAGGCTGCGCGCAATTTTTTCACGAGACCCACGGCGCGTCCACAAAAAGGGCATTCAAAATCAGAGAAGATCACCATGGTCACCGCAGCAGCTTCGGGACCTTCCGAAGGCCCTACCGCTTCCAGTTTCACGCGTTCACGCGGTGGATCTTGTAACAGGACTTCGATTTTCGCTTTGCTACGAAGCGATTGATACATTTCACGGGCCTTGGCCACATAGGCATCACGGCTTAAAAATGATGTAATTTGTTCACGATAATCTTCAATTTTTGCGCCCTTCGGAAGCTCCGCTTGATGCTGTTTAAAGAAGCTATCGATGGTTGCTGCATCAGGTTTAGGCACCGTGTCTTCGATGTATTTTTTAAGATAGGCTTCATTGGTCAACGATTCTTTTTTGGCCGCCTTCGTGACCAAACGCTCATTGATCAGCTGCTCAAGCCCCTGCCTTCGCATGCGGGTTTCTTCATCCCGCAATTCACGCAGCTCATTTTTAAGAAAGGCATCCAATTCTTTGATTTGGATAGATTCGCCATCCAATTTTGCCACCACATTTTTGGTGGCTCCGGTGGAACAGCCCAACACGGCCACACATGCCAAACCAATAAGATAATTGCGCATCGGCTGGGGCTATCTGGAACATATGAAAAATGCAACCTCGATTGACCCTTTAGCCGCCTCAGGGCATAACCAGCTCACCTGGAGGCGCCTCATGGTTGATGCATTTCGTTTGTCTTTTGAGCCTATTGCCAAAACCTGGGATTCAAGTCCCGTGCTGATTGTGATCGGATCCAAACAGCAACTCACCGCATCACGACTTATCGAGCGTTTACCAGAGTCGGTGCGCAGTCTTTGGCCGCGCATGTTGGCCGATGTGAAACCAGGCGATTGTAGCAAAACAGTAAGCACCTGGATCGACGATGCCAAAGTCAATCGCGTCATCGCGGGTGTACTGCCCGATAGCTGCTCGCGTCATAATTCGCCGGCACAGCCTCACGCCATACGCGGTTTGGTCAGCGACAATGCCAAAGCCAAGGGCGATGTCACATTGATTATGGCCACAGCCGACAGCAGCCTTGCCATGGCGCAAACAGCAGCCATCGCACGCGGTTTACCCTCGTTTCAGCGCAAACAAACAGCCAGCGACTCTGTGCCTAGCCATATCCACGTAAGCTTCCTTACTGACGATGGAAGCACACCTGACTTACACAAACTTGATACCCTCGCCTATGCTGTGCGTTCGGCATCGGAATGGGTGGATACACCCACATCGGAGCTCCACACATTGGAGCTTATCGACCACGCCAAAAAAATTGCCAAAGAAACTGGGGCAGAAATCACCGTCATCCAAGGCAAAGATCTTCACGATAAAGGTTTTGGCGGTTTGTGGGGCGTTGGCAAAGCGGCAAACAAGCCACCTGCACTTGTGGTGTTGCAGCACAAAGCAAAGAATTCAACGTCCCATGTCACGTGGGTGGGCAAAGGCATCGTTTACGACACCGGTGGTTTGAGCATCAAAGACAGCACCCATATGCCCGGCATGAAAGCCGACATGGGTGGTGCGGCGGCAGTGCTTGCAGCATTTCGCGCAGCCGTGAAAATGGGTTGTAACGTCAATCTGAGTGCTGTTTTGTGCCTGGCGGAAAATGCCATTGGTCCTGATGCACAACGCCCTGACGACATCATTACACTTTATTCGGGAAAAACCGTTGAAGTGAACAACACCGATGCAGAAGGTCGTTTGGTACTCGGCGATGGTCTTGCGTATGCGGTCAAGCATTTGAAACCCGATGTTCTCATCGACATTGCAACACTTACCGGTGCACAACTTGTCTCAACCGGGAAACGCCACGCAGCGATCATCAGCAACGATGAAGCCATTGAACAAGCCGCCGTTCATGCAGGAAGACGCAGCGGTGATTTGGTGCATCCGTTGATTTATTGCCCCGAATTTTTCCGCGACGAATTCAAAAGCGACATCGCCGATATGAAAAACTCCGTGAAAGATCGCATGAATGCGCAAACGTCATGCGCTGGGCAGTTTTTGGCCGATCACCTCGGCGATAAATTCACAGGACAATGGCTTCATATTGATATTGCAGGCCCCGCAGGCATTGGTGAACGCGCCAGTGGCTTTGGTGTGGCACTGCTTCTCGATTTGCTTGAACACAATCACAAGTCGTAGGGCCGTCGGGGACATTCCAGAATTACGCGTCAAAAGTGCTTTTTCTGGCATTGTTTTTGCATGACTTCTACTTTGTAAGCAAAACTATTCGGAACACGAGGGCAAAAATCATGCCAGAAAAAGCACTTTTGACGCGTAATTCTGGAATGTCCCCAACGCCAACGATGTCGCGATTTTCGTTGCGATTGCCATCCACAGCAGCCAATTTGGGACCTGGTTTTGATACGTTGGGCATTGCGCTGACGTTGTACAATGAATTTCATGTGCGCGTTGCAGAGAACGGTGCACACAGTGTTCGTGTGCAAGGTTTTGGTGAACATTCATTGGCATCACCCGACAACAATTTGTTTTTTGAAGCGTACATCAAAACCTGCAAGCACCATGATTGGCATGTGTTTCCTCTTTCGGTCACCGCCGAAAATAGGATCCCACTTCAAGGTGGCATGGGTTCAAGTGCAACGGCTGTGGTCGGCGGAACGGCGACGGCCCATCTGATTCACACAGGCAAATTGGATCGCGATGCGATCATGACCGATGCATTGCTTCTTGAAACACATCCCGACAACATCGGGCCCTGCATTTATGGTGGCTTTGCCGTATCCGTGCTCACAGACAATGGCTTTATTGTTGACAGTACACCGATCAATTATCCGTTGTGCTGCTGGCTTATTCACCCACATAAAGAAGTAAGCACCGTAGAATCGCGCCTCCGTGTTCCCAACGAATGGAAACGCGCCGATACGATTTATAGCCTATCGCGCGCGACCTTGCTTGTCTCTGCGCTCATCAAAGGCCGTGTGCAGTACTTAAGCGAATGCATGAAAGATCGTTTGCATGAACCGGTCCGCATGGATCCCCACATGGAATATCCAAGTTTAAAAGCGTTGCTCACTGGACCCGAATTTTACGGATGGGCTGTAAGCGGTAGTGGACCTTCGGTGATCGCCTTTTGTGCAAAAGTCACCGACCGCCTGCGTACAACCTTGGATACGTATTTTAAAATGAAAAATGTGACGTATACGGCGTATGAATTAAACGTCGATAATTCGGGGCTTACGGCGGTGGCGTAAAACGCCCAACGGTGTCAGTAGTCTTCGGTGCATTTTAGACCTACATATCGTGAAAAAATGCGCCGAAGACTACTGACACCATTTGGTTGATTTCTGCAAATTCGGAGTTAAACCCCATAAATGTCGGACTCGTACTTCCAAAGAGAAATAACCCCACGATTATCGACACTTGCAGAACATTTTCCTGCCATTGTGCTCACTGATGCACGCCGAATTGCGCAAAGCCATTCAAGCCCATGCCCCAGATCGAAATGTTATTTTTACCGTGATCAGCAAGGCAAAGAATTTGATTTTTTAGTACATGGCCATATCTCGCTCATCGAATGCAAGTGGTAGGAGCTCCCTGATGCCAAATACAGCCGTTGGTTACGCGATGTATCCGATCTATTGGAACACGCAAAACCAGCACCCTATATCGTCAAACGGTTCATCATAGCACGTCCACACACAACCTATCCATTGCCTGATGGAACACGTGTTGTAGGAATTAGGGATGTGGGAAATATTGTTTAGGATCCAACCACCGTCAAAATATATGTACCTATTGATGCAGAATAATAAGGCTGAACACAAAACGCGACATTTTTATCGGCGTTGGTGGTATTCGTCCAGCGACGCTTACCACCCGATTCCGCATGATTTTGCCCGTCATAAACAAGATCGTGGGTGAGTGCCATACTGGATGTTGCTTCAAAGGCAATCACATGATTGGGCTGCACTGCAATGCTAAAGCAATCCCAATCTTCGGGATATTCAAATGTACCCTGCCGCGTCTCTGGGGATACAACAAGCGTTGCATGGGATACATTATCACCATGATCATCCTCACCGAGATCGATAACACTTAGATTGTACGTCCCAATCGAAGTGGAAGAATAAGGTCGTATACAAAATGCGACATTTTTTTCGGTACTACTTGCATTCTTCCAGCGACGCTTACCACCCGATTCCGCATCACTTTGCCCGTCATAAACAAGATCGTGGGTAAGTGCCGTACTAGATGTTGCTTCAAACGCAAACACATGATTGGGTTGCACGGTGATACTAAAACAATCCCAATCGCCAGGCATTTCAAAATTTCCTGCAATCGTTTGTCCCAGCGTGATGGGTTGCGCGGTTTCGGCGTTATTACCCGAATTATCTGGACCAAGGTTATTCAACAGCAGACGATAAGGCCCGGTGGATTCTGAAGTAATGCGCACGTAGTAAAAATCATCTCGTGGACTGACGTAGCGCAACGTCTCTTCATCAGTCGACATTAAAAATGTGAAATCACGATTATAGACCGAAAAAAACGTGTCCAATCCACCTGTTTCTTTGATTTCGATAATGTCGTTTTTTTTTGCCCGAAGACTAAAATAATCCTGGTCGCCCGTAGGAAAAATTGAGGCATTATGTTCCACACCCACTTCGAGTGCATGTGCACGGGTGAAACATTCGTCAGGTTCGTACGTATCTCCATCGCGATGATCTGCAACACATGGTCCCTGGGGCAATGGAGGCAATACATCCGTCGATGAATCGTCGGGTACCGGAACGGGTGTCGATGGATCGTCGGGTACCGGAACGGGTGTTGATGGATCGCTGGGCACGGGATCGGTTGCAGATGGATCATCCGGTTTGGGTTCAGGAACTACAGGAACCGTGGGAGCCTTGTTATCCGATGCAGGATCTTGATTGGGGTTGGTCGGAATATCTTCAGAATCACTGCATCCCACGAGACATATCACGACCCAAACAAACAATGGTTTGATGCGCATATTTTCTCCCAGCAATAGACGTATACTGTGCGCGGTATAGGACGGGAGAGGGATTGCAGAATCAAACAAAACACGGGATGAAGTCAAGGCAGGGTTTACAACGTCTTTCCCACCTCACGCAGTAGTTTCGCCGTTTCATCAAAATTAATGCAACCGTCGGTGATCGATTGCCCCACCACCATGTTGGGACCAATATCTTGACGGCCTTCGACCAAATTACTTTCAAGCATCATACCAAGCACCGAACGCTCGCCATCACGCCACATTTTGAGAACATCACGAAATACATTGCTTTGTTTGCGAAAGTCTTTGTTAGAATTTCCATGGCTACAATCCACCATAATTTGACGCGCGCCGGGTGCCGCATTAAGTGCTGCCTTCGCAAAGGCAAGATGGGGACGACTGTAATTGGGTCCCGTGTTGCCACCACGCAGCACCAAATGCACATCGGGATTGCCGGTCGTGCGCACAATAGAACTTCGTCCCATACGCCCGATCCCTAAAAAAGCATGGGGATGCTTGGCCGACACAATGCCATCCAACGCAATTTGCAAACCACCATCCGTCGCGTTTTTAAAACCCACAGGCATCGACAAACCGCTTGCCATTTCGCGGTGCGTTTGGCTTTCGGTGGTACGCGCACCAATGGCCGTCCAGGCCACCAAATCCGACAAATATTGCGGTACGATAGGATCTAAAAATTCAGTGGCACAAGGCAAACCCATCGTATTGATCTTAAGCAACAATTCGCGCGCACGACGAAGGCCTGTGTTGATATCGCATGAACCATCAAGATGAGGATCGTTGATCAAACCCGTC
>SXGR01491297.1_pt1 | contig 36848 bp, 38 predicted proteins | sample 3174711 | NCBI WGS metagenome assembly SXGR01 (sample SAMN11356860, study PRJNA531348) | freshwater metagenome | isolation source: freshwater sample F1-60 | place: China: Fuxian Lake, Yuxi | collected 2017-12-25 | reverse complement strand
CTTGCAACCGCCCTTGCCTATCTATGGATGAACAAAATTGCACAGCTACCCAAGAGCAAGCGCTTATTCACATTAGCGTTAGATGAGAAATGACAAACCTCAATCTTTATATATTTCTGCTGATCGCACCTGCTTTACTGTTTTCATTGCGAATCATCCTGATTGAGGTGGCCGCACTGATTTCAGTATCAAACTATGCAGATCAGATGTTTTGGTTGAAAAAACTAATTGGTAAGGTAACCGGAAGTGAAGTCAAGCAAAGTGAGATCAACGAAGAGCTGGTAATTATTTTACAGATGATCTCAATTATGATCTCAGCGGGTGAGAGTCCTATGACCTCATTAAAGTATGTTTCCAGGCGGTCTGATGGTTATCTACCAAATCTTTTCAGTAAGAGTTTTGAAAAGTACTCTGCCGGAGTCAATTTGACGCAAACTTTAGAGTTTATTGCTGCTGCAACTCATTCAACACAGGTAAGACGATTGACTAATTCAATTCAAATTGCAGTTGAGCGAGGCACACCAATTTTGGATGTCTTAAACAATCAAATTCTGGCATTAAACAAGCAGATAAATCTTGAGTTGTTAAAAAGGTCAGGCAAGAGTGAGATCGCTCTGTTAATTCCGGTGGTCTTTTTGATCCTGCCGGTATCAATTAGTTTTGCGATTTGGCCCTCCCTCTATGGCTTAAACCAAGCGGGGTTTTAGTTGTAAAGGTTAGACTGATGCCATGTCTAAGGTGCTATCTGCGTTACCAGTAGGGCAAAAGGTTGGTATTGCCTTCAGCGGTGGGTTAGATACATCAGTTGCAGTTGCTTGGATGAAGGACAAAGGTGCAAAGCCTTGTACCTACACAGCTGACTTGGGTCAATATGATGAGAAAAATATTCAAGGTGTACCAGATCGAGCAAAAGAGTATGGGGCAGAGATTGCCAGATTAGTAGATTGCAAAACTGCATTAGTTGAAGAGGGATTAGCCGCCCTTGCTTGCGGAGCATTTCATATTACAACTGCTGGTAGGGCGTATTTCAATACCACCCCACTGGGTCGAGCAGTTACTGGAACTTTATTGGTGAGAGCGATGCTCGCCGATGATGTTTTAATTTGGGGAGATGGTTCAACCTATAAAGGCAATGATATTGAGCGTTTCTATCGATATGGGTTGTTAATAAATCCAAAATTAAAGATTTATAAACCTTGGTTGGATAAAGAGTTTGTGGCAGAGCTTGGCGGCAGGAAAGAGATGTCTAAATGGTTAGCCGACCATAAATTGCCTTACCGCGACTCCACTGAGAAGGCATATAGCACCGATGCAAATATTTTAGGTGCAACTCATGAGGCAAAATCTTTAGAGCAATTAGATTCTAGTATTGAAATTGTTGAACCAATCATGGGAGTTAAATTTTGGGATCCAACGGTAAAAATTGATACTGAAGATGTGAGTATTGAATTTACTCAGGGCAGACCAACTGCAATTAATGGCAAAAGTTTTAAGGATATAGTTGCGTTGATCCAAGAGGCCAATGCAATTGGTGGCCGTCATGGACTTGGCATGAGCGATCAGATTGAGAATCGAATCATTGAAGCAAAAAGCCGAGGAGTTTATGAAGCGCCAGGATTAGCATTGCTATTTATTGCTTATGAGCGATTGGTAAGCGGTATTCATAATGAAGACACAATCTCTACTTATCATGAGCAAGGTCGCAAGCTTGGACGTTTACTTTATGAAGGTCGCTGGTTTGATCCGCAATCATTAATGCTGCGCCAGTCATTAACCTCATGGGTGGCATCAGCGGTTACTGGTTCGGTCACAATTAGATTACGTCGTGGTGATGATTACTCAATTATGAAAACTCAAGGAAAAAATCTCACCTACTCACCAGAGAAATTATCTATGGAGCGAACTGAGTCAGCTGCATTTGGTCCAACTGATCGAATTGGGCAACTAACAATGCGAAATCTAGATATTGCCGACACGAGGGCAAAGCTTGAGTTGTATGCCGCCCAAGGGCAAATAGGTGGAGCTGATTTTGAATTACTTAAGGAAATCGGTAACGAAGAGAAGTAGTTGGCTTGCTTTTAACTTTCCTGCAAAGTTGTTGGCGTTCCATGAACACCTTTGAGATCTCCACCTAATTTATAGCCAATTCCATCTCTACTAACTGGTCTCTTAGCTTTACTCCAGTCAGGTGGAACAACTCCTAGTACGCCTTTTTGGAAATCATCAAATGCTTTCAAAACTTCAGTTTTTGTGTTCATAACAAATGGACCCATCCATGCAACCGGCTCCTTTATTGGCAGTCCACCTAGAATCAATACATCTAAAGTTGGCGCACGAGACTCTTGAGTTAAATCTGCTGCAATCACAATCTCATCGCCATCGCGATAGGTAACAAGTTGTCCGGTATTAATTGAATGTTTCTCATCTCCTACAGTGCCAAAACCATTTAGGACATAAGCCAGTGCGTTGTATGCAGGATTCCAAGGCAATCTCAATACTGAGCCAGGTTGCAATGTTGCATGCACCAGAGTAATTGGTGTTTGGGTTGCACCCGGTCCGTTATGACCTGCAACCTCTCCTGCAATAACTCTAAGGAGCGCACCGCCATCTGCTGAGGAGAGTAGTGCTACATCTGAAGCTCTTAAATCTTGATAGGCAGGTGGTGACCACTTTTTTGCAGCTGGCAGATTTACCCAAAGCTGAAAGCCATGAAATAAACCACCACTAACAACTAAATGTTCTGGTGGAGTTTCAATATGTAAAATTCCTGCACCAGCTGTCATCCACTGGGTATCACCATCGGAGATTGTTCCGCCGCCACCATGATTGTCGTAATGATCAAAGATGCCATCAATTATGTAGGTAACTGTTTCAAATCCACGATGTGGGTGCCAAGGAGTTCCCTTTGGTTCACCAGGTGCGTACTCAACCTCACCCATTTGATCTAAGTGAATAAATGGATCTAAATCTGCTAAGTCAACTCCAGCAAATGCTCTTCTTACCGGAAACCCTTCACCTTCATGGCCTTGTGGTGCGGTGGTAATACTTTTCACTCGACGCGCACGAGCAGCTGGCTTAGCTACAACTCTCGGTAGGACGGTTATATCTTTAACGGTAACAGCTGGCAATTTTTCTCCTAAATTATTTGAATTACTTTCATACTATAACTAAACAATAGCGGGAATTATTCCTTATAAACCTTTCAATGCGCTAACCACTTTTGTCAGCGAATCCTTTGCATCACCAAAGAGTAATGTGGTCTTTGGCTCGTATAAGAGTTCATTTTCAATTCCGGCAAAACCAGGACGCATAGATCGTTTAAGGAAGATCACATTTGCTGCAAGTGCTACATCTAAAATTGGCATGCCATATATTGGACAGCCAGGTGTGGTTTTGGCTGCTGGATTAACAACATCATTTGCACCAACAACTAGCACCACATCAGTTTGAGGGAAAGTTGGATTTATCTCTTCCATCTCTACCAATTGTTCATAAGGAACATTTGCCTCTGCTAGCAGCACATTCATATGTCCTGGCATGCGACCTGCAACTGGGTGAATACCGTAGGCAACCTCAACTCCCTTGGAAGCAAGTAAATCTGCTAACTCTCTAACTGTGTGCTGAGCTTGGGCAACTGCTAATCCAAAGCCAGGAACTATTACAACTCGTTGCGCATAATTAAGAAGGATTGCTACATCTTCGGCTGATCCAGATTTAACTGGACGGGCATCGACTTGGCCAGTTTGCGCAGTTGCCTTGGCTGTAAATGCACCAAACAAAGTTCCAAATAGGGATCTTCCCATTGCCTCTGCCATTAATCTAGTCAAAATAGTTCCAGATGCGCCAACTAAGGTTCCAGCAACAATTAACAAAGTAGTTTCTAATACATATCCTGATGCGGCAACAGTTAGGCCGGTAAATGCGTTGAGTAATGAAATAACTATTGGTACATCTGCACCACCAACTGGTAGCACAAAGAGGACACCAAAGAATAATGAGAGCACACCATTTACTAACAGTGGGGTAGTTCCACCACTAGTGATTACCCAACCACCACTTGCTAGAACACCAATTAGTGTTAATGCAATTATTTGGCGTCCAAGTGGGAAAATTACCGGCCTTGTTGTCATTAACTCTTGTAACTTAAGGAAAGTAATTATTGATCCCGAGAATGAGACGCAACCAACTATTACGGTAAATACTGTTGCCACCACAACTGCTGTGGTCGCATCTTCACCAAGTTTTAAGTACTCAACAATTGCCACTAAGGCTGCTGCTCCGCCACCAACACCATTAAATAACGCAACTAGCTGTGGCATCTGTGTCATCTGCACCTTGCGGGCTGCTGGTACACCAACAACCACACCAAAAGCGATAGCCACCAAAATCAAGGTTTGATTATTAAGCGCTTGGCCCCCATTGGCATAAAAGAAAACGATTACGGTTGCAATAGTTGCACCCAGCGCGCCAATTAAATTACCGCGTCTGGCAGATTTTGGAGATGAAAGTCCTTTCAGCGCCAAGATAAAGCAAACTGCTGCAACTAAACCGATTAGATCATAAAGGTTGCGACTCATTTGTCACTACCTTTATCTTTTTTTGACTTAGGCTTACCTTTAAACATCTGCAGCATTCGATCGGTCACTACAAATCCACCAACCATATTTATAGTTGCAAGCACTACCGCTGTTATAGCAAGTGAAATCTCAAGAGTGGTTTTAGCATGATCTGCCACCACAATTGCGCCAACCAAGATAACCCCGTGAATCGCATTAGCACCACTCATCAATGGCGTGTGCAGGGTGGTTGAAACTTTTGAAACTACTTCAAACCCAACAAAAACTGAAAGAATAAAGATTGCAAGCAAGGCAAGCTCATTGCTCATTAACTCAGATGCCATCACTTACCCTTCTCTCGTTTTTGCCCATTATGGGTAAGTGTTGCTGAATCAATAATTTCATCTGAAAAGTCAGGCTCTATTACTCCTGTTGGCTTACCGTCAACACTTTTTGTCATTAACAAAAGTAGGTTTACAACATTTCGTGAAAACAACATTGATGCGTGGAATGCCAACTGACTTGGAACATCTTTGCCGCCCCAAATCTTTACCCCACCTGATGTGGTAACAATTTCACCTGCAACAGATCCTTCAACATTTCCACCACTTTCAGCTGCTAAATCAACAACAACTGAGCCAGGTGTCATTTGGGAAACCATTTGCGCAGTCACTAACATTGGCGCAGTTCTACCTGGTACCGCAGCTGTTGTGATTAATACATCTGCAGATGCGATATATGGTGATAATAACTCCCGTTGCTTATTTGCACGCTCTTGTGTCATCTCTCGGGCATATCCACCAGCACCCTCTAATGCTTCAAGTTCTAAGGTAATGAACTTTGCTCCCATAGATTTAACTTCATCAGCTGAGGCGGGACGAACATCATATGCCGATACCACCGCACCTAATCTCTTTGCAGTTGCAATTGCTTGTAGACCGGCAACGCCAGCACCTAACACCACAACTTTGGCAGGGGTAACAGTTCCTGCAGCTGTCATCAATAACGGGAAGAATTTTGGCGATAGCTCTGCTGCCACCAACGAAGCCTTGTATCCAGCACAGAGTGCTTGAGAGGTTAGAGCATCCATAGATTGCGCACGAGAGATTCTTGGCACCATCTCTAATGAAATTGCCGTAACTCCAGCACTTACTGCAGCATCAATAACATCTGCAGCGGTTGTAGGGGATAAAAAAGAGATAGTGATAGCACCTTTTTTCAATGATTTTATTTGATTAACTGTCAATGGTTGTACTGATAAGACCACATCACTTGCAGTTAACACATCACCAGTTTTGATCTGAGCGCCAGCATCAATAAATTGTTGATCAGAGTATTCGGCAGCAATCCCAGCTTTTGATTCAATTACTACTTCAAGACCTGCTTTAGTTAATTTAGAAATGATATCTGGCACCAAGGCAACTCGTTTTTCACCCTGCTTGGTTTCCTTAGGCACTGCAATTCGCATTTGCTTACTTTACCTAACCCTTACTTTACTTATTACCAATCAAATCACCTTTGGTAAGGTGATAAAGCAAGGCTTGAATCGTAGTTCTGCGGTGGTATGCCTGGCGCCAGACAACAGATTTTTCGCCATCAATTACATCAGCAGAAACCTCTTCACCGCGATGAGCTGGTAGACAATGCATAAATATTGAATCAGCCACCGTTAATTTCATTAAATCACTGGTAATGGCGTAGGGAGTTAGCGCTGCAATTTTTTCGCTGCGATCTGCTTCAGAATCTCCCATGGACATCCAGACATCGGTGTAGATCGCACTCGCTCCAGAAGCAGCAGCTTTTGGATCAGTTAATACTTCAACCCTACCGCCAGAGATTTCGGCAATTTTCATAGCCTCAGCAACCACTGATTGTCTCGGCGCCCACTTACCAGCTGGAGTTGCAACCACAACATGAGCTCCCATTCTTGCACCCATAATTAACCAAGCCGCTGCCACATTATTTCCATCTCCGATATATACAAATTTACGACCAGTTAAATTCTTACCAAATTTTTCTCTAATTGTTGCCCAATCGGCCAACAATTGAGTTGGATGATCATCATCGGTTAATGCATTAATTACTGGGATGCTGGCATATTTACCAAGCTCTTCAACATCAGATTGAGCAAATGTCCTGACAATTAATGCACTGCAAAATCCAGAAATTATCTTTGCGGTATCAGAGATCGTTTCACCTCGGCCAATTTGCAGATCATCAGAACGTAAAAAAATAGGGGATCCACCTAGGTGGGCAACTGCAGTCTCAGATGCAATGCGAGTTCTGGTTGAGGATTTAGTCATGTAAATTGCCACAGTTTGTTTTGCCAAAGTTTTCTTCGCACGCAGCGGTTTTTCAGCAAACTTTCTGGCGGTGGTGAGCAGCTTCTCAATATCTGCTTTAGACAGATCTGAGGTACGCAGGAGATCCTTAAGTGGTCTGCTCATTGGTAAATGGTAGGCGATAAAATTGGATTAGGATTTGGCTATGGGTTTTCTAGATGATTTACGAGGTAAATCAGGCAAAACTGGCTTACTGGAAAAAGAAGTTTTAGCACCTACCGATGAGGGTGATCATGAACGGTTCTCCCATTATGTTGATAAAAACAAGATCACCGAATCTGCAGTTACTGGCAAGCCTGTCCGTGCTTTGTGTGGCAAAAAATGGATTCCAAATCGCGATCCACAAAAATTCCCAGTGTGTCCAACATGTAAAGAGATTCACGCCCGCTTAAAGTAATTTCTCAGTTAAAACCGATACCCTAAAATTCATGAGGGCACGGAAAATATTAATTACTACAGCTGCACTCTCACTCATTTTCTCAACCCTCGCCCCAGCATCTGCAAATAACCCACCTCGTCGGATTCTTTCAGGCTGGTTACCAGATTATTCATTGGCACGAAATCTTCCAACGGTTGAAGGTAATTTAGATTTAATTCGGGATATTTCGCCATTTTGGTATGGCTTAACTGGTGCTACAACAATAAAAGATAAGTACGCACTCGGTAGGTACACAACTCCAAAGAGCACAGTGATTGCTCAATTGAAATCAAATGGTTTGATTTTACTACCAACGATAACTGATGATACAAAGAAGTTGGTTCTTGCAGGTTTATTGGCAAATTCAACTACCAGAACAAGTATCGTGCAATCCATCAAAGACTTAGTTCTTCAACATAATTATGATGGTATTGATTTAGATTTTGAAGTTTTTTACACTCAAGACGGTAGATCAACATGGGCAACAACCAAACCAAATTGGATTTCATTTATAAAAGAGTTGTCAGCAGAGTTGCGCCAGCAGGGCAAACTTCTTTCAGTAACAACACCACCAGACTTTGCACCTGAAACTAAGCGAGCAGGTAATTGGGTTTTCTCTTGGGCTGAAATTGGACCACATATTGATCGATTAAGAATTATGGCTTATGACTTTTCAACTGTTAGCCCAGGTCCAATTGGACCACTACCTTGGAGTGAAGATGCGGTTAAATATGCGGTAACTCAGATGCCAGCCTCTAAAGTATTTTTAGGCATTCCCGGTTATGGCCGAGATTGGATTACAAAAGTAGAGGGAGTATGTCCTAAAGATTTTGCTAGCTCGGTAGTAGTTGGTGCAAAGGCTGCTGTAGTAATGCGATCAGCGGTGGAGCTGGCAACAAGTAATAACGCCACAATTACCTATAACCCAACACATGCTGAATCAACCTTTACTTATAAAAAAGCATATGTTGATCCAACTAACTCAGCGAGCTTTTGTACCGCAACAAGAACTGTGTGGTTTCCAGATGAGAAAAGTTACACAGCAAGAACTAACTTAGTAGGCAAGTACCGCATTGGCGGGATTGCCGTCTGGACCTTTGGAATGGAAAATACTGCAGCAATTACCGCAGTTAGAGATATTGCCAAATCAATCGCACCCGATCAGGTAGTAGGCACAATTGCCACTGATTTAGAGCAGATTGCCTACGGATCACTGTTTAATCTCACTGGCACATTCAAACTGCCAGATAAATCCCCTATCCCGTCGCTAAATGTCAGATTTGAAATTAAAAATAGTAGTGACAATAGCTGGCGGACCTTAGCGGCTGGAGCGACTGATGCAAATGGTGTGATTGCACTACCGGTAATTGTTGGCCAAAAGAGTGAGATCAGATTGATTTCGGAAGGCAGCTGGGAGCGAGCAGAGGGTAAGACAAGTGAAAAAACTATTACAGTAATTCCAAAGGTTAAATTAGATCTACCAGCCTCCATCAAAGCAAACAGTATTTATACAATTACTGGACAGGTATCACCAAAGAGTGCTGACATTAAGTTAACTGTTAAGCAAGATGGTAAGCAGATTGGGGATTTGATTACAGATGCCAACGGCGGCTTTACTTTTAATACCAAGGCTGTGCCGCAAGGGTTGACCACTTTCCAGGTAGTAATTGCAGCCGGCAGTAAGAATGCCGCTGGTGTAAGCGATGAGATCACGGTTTTAGTTAGATAATAGGTATATGAGTTCTCAGACCCAGGTTGAAGAAACTTTGGATTTGAGTAAGTTCTTTGACAATCTTTGGGTAACAATTGTTTGGGATGACCCAGTAAATTTGATGAATTACGTAACCTATGTATTTATAAAACTCTTTGGTTTTTCAAAAGAAAAAGCGCATGAGTTAATGATGCAGGTTCATACGCAAGGCAAAGCGGTTGTTTCATCTGGAACAAGAGAAGAGATGGAACGGGCAGTTCAGCAATTACATGAACATGGCTTATGGGCAACATTGCAAAGAGATGATCATGGGCAAGTTTAAGGGCACGGCAGCAAGTGGTGATTTATCTGTTGCACTAAGCAATGATGAACTTCATATTCTGATCAATCTAGTTGAACAACTACTTGAATTATTAGGTGAGCGAAACTTCACTCACCATTACCAATCTGATGATCCATTCGCCCAGTTAATGGCTGCCACACTTGGCAACATTCAATCTCCAATTGAGCAGCCCGATGATCCGGTGCTTCGTCGATTATTACCAAATGGATATGCAGATCCTGAAAGTGCTGCAGAGTTTCGTAAATACACCGAAGGATCTCTTCGCACACTTAAACAAAAGCACCTGCTATACCTGCGTGAGCAATTAGTTTTTCCAGTAGATCATGAGCTACCCAAGGCGGATATCTTGATAACAGATCCAACCCAGTGGTTGATCGCAACAAATGATCTTCGCATAGCACTGGCAGTTAGATTAGAGATTGATGAGGATGGATATAAGAAATATGAGTTAATGCCTGATTCAGATCCACAAAAGCACCTACATGCTGTTTATTACTGGTTAGGTGGCATTCAAGAGAATCTGATAAGCCACCTTTGAAATAAAAAAGCGGGACCAATCTCTTGGCCCCGCTTTTTAATCAAAGAGAATTAAGCGTCTTCCTTCATTCCCTCAGACACGGATTTCATCTTTGCAATCTTTAGGATTGTTAGACCAAATACGCACTTAGCTAATACATCTGCAATTGTGTAACCAATTTGCCGGTTAACAAATGCACCTGGATCCAACGCATCTGTTCCCAAAATTGGAAGCAGGTAAGCGATTGGATATACGCCCCAAGTTGCGATCAAAAGCAAACGTAGGCGACCAATGGTTGCAGCTACGCCAGCTGGCTGACGATCTAGGGACTTTGAAAGCTCGACAAACAATACATACAGAATGTATAGGAAAGGTATTGTTGATAGAACACCCCAAAGAATCTTGGTGTTGTTATCAGTTGAAATCTCACCTGGGTAACCAAGTGCGATCATTGCAGCAGATGCTGGCACCAAGCGGTTGATCAATGAAGAAGCCGCTGCCTTAGCAAGAGCTAGTACTGCTACTACCTCAACTAGTAGAAGAGGTACAGTAAGGATCCAGTCAACGTAGCGATATCCTTCGTTGAAATCACCCTTTCCAGTTCCTACCATTACTTTGCCATCTACATATGAACTCTCAAATGAATTGAAAATTCTCCAGTAGTGGTATGCCGCAATGAATGTAACCATTGATGACATAACAAGGGCAGTACGGTATTTAGGAAGTACCCGTGATTGTGAAACTAGTGTGTAGATAGTGCAAGCAAGCATTGACACAAGTCCAAATGAAAGGACGTTGTATACCAACCCGAACTGATCTGCATTTAGTGCAATTGAGTTCATCTAAATAAGCCTCCATAGGCATTTAGTTTGCTCATATCCTTTTGGATATAAGCCGGCACACTTTCATAACCCCATATGTAAGCTATGACAGGGTGCCTGGGTAAAGGGTGCTCCCTACTGGTCAGTCCATCAAGCAGATTTACCACAATTCCTATTGAATCTTTAAGAAATATCTATATTAAATAGGGGCAAATCGGACATCAAGTGAGGGTTGGCTGATGCGAGGGGGATATCAAGCTGTGCCATTTAGACTTACACAAATGGCAACCTCTCAGATACCAAGCAAGAGCGCTCCGATTGGAGTCTTTGATTCTGGGGTTGGTGGCTTAACTGTGGCCAGGGCAATTATCGATCAATTGCCTGGTGAATCAATCCTCTACCTAGGCGATACCGCACGTGGACCTTACGGCACTCGCCCATTAGCTCAAGTTCGAGAGTTTGCCTTAGAGATTATGGATCAACTAGTTGCAGCCGGGGTCAAGGCGATTGTGATTGCTTGCAATACTGCAAGTGCTGCGATGTTGCGAGATGCCAGAGAGCGATATCAAATTCCCGTTGTTGAAGTTATTCAACCTGCAGTAAGACGGGCGGTCTCAGCAACTAGAAGTGGCAAGGTTGGCGTGATTGGCACCAATGCCACGATCGACTCCAAGGCGTATCTAGATGCTTTTGCCGCGGCGCCGCAATTGAGTATTACCTCAAAAGCGTGCCCACTATTTGTTGAGTATGTAGAAAGTGGTAAGACATCAGGGGATGAGATAACCAAAGTAGCCCAGGATTATTTAAATCCAATGAAGAGTGCTCAAATCGATACCCTAGTTTTAGGCTGTACGCACTATCCATTATTAACTGGTGTTATCTCATATGTGATGGGAAATAATGTGACCCTAGTTTCAAGTGCGGAGGAGACAGCAAAAGATCTATTTCGCACCCTGGTGGAGACGGATTTGCTAAGTGATCAACCCAAGCAGGTAAGCCATCGATTTGTAGCTACTGGAGATCCCGATAAGTTTGCTACCTTGGCTAGAAGATTTCTTGGACCTGAAGTTTTAACTGTTAGCAACAAGATTTAATATTTTTACCAAGTTTTAAATCTACTTACGGGAGAGCAATTATGAGCAGAGCAGATGGCAGAGCTAATGATCAGTTGCGCCCAATTAAATTTACGAGAAATTGGCTAAAGAATGCTGAAGGATCAGTCTTAGTTGAGTTTGGAAATACCAGAGTTTTATGCGTTGCCTCATTTACTCCAGGAGTGCCAAGATGGTTAGTTGGTAAGGGAGAAGGCTGGGTGACAAGTGAGTACGCCATGTTGCCTAGAGCTACTCATACAAGATCAGATCGTGAGAGTGTAAAAGGAAAGCTAGGTGGCAGAACACAAGAGATCTCCCGATTAGTTGGCAGATCCCTTCGTGGCATTGTTGATATGAAGGCATTAGGTGAGAACACAATTGTGATTGATTGTGATGTTTTACAAGCAGATGGCGGCACGAGAACTGCAGCAATAACTGGTGCTTACGTAGCCCTTGCTGATGCGATCACTTGGGCACAAAGCAAAGGTCATATCGCTGCCGGCAGTAAGCCACTTACTCAATCTGTGGCAGCAGTTTCTGTTGGCATAATAAATGGTAAGCCGGTGCTTGATCTTTGTTATCAAGAGGATGTAAGTGCGCAAACAGATATGAATATTGTCTGCACCGGTGATGGTAATTTTATAGAGGTGCAAGGAACTGCTGAAGGTGAGCCATTTGATCGAGCACTATTAAACCAATTACTAGATATTGGCGCAGCTGGCTGTGCTGAATTAACTAAGTTACAAGTATCTGCTTTAGCTAAATAGATACCAGGTAGATGCTTAAGTTAGTTTTAGCAAGTAAAAATCTTGGCAAAATCGCAGAGTTTGAACGGATGCTGGGGCAACAAGCAAACTCAGTAAAAGTATTAGGCTTAAATGACTTTCCAGATATGCCAGATGTTGAAGAGAGTGGAAAGAGCTTAAGTGAAAATGCAAGATTAAAGGCGCAGGCGATTGCTAAGTTTACAAATTTGCCAGCACTAGCCGATGACAGTGGTCTGTTTATTGATGCCCTAAAGGGGGATCCAGGAGTTCTCTCTGCCAGATGGGCTGGCTATCAAGGAGTCAGTAGCCAGGAGCGAGATCGTGCCAATATCGCGAAAGTGTTAGCGCAATTAAAAGGTGTTCCAAAGCCAGAGCGAGGTGCTCAATTTAAATCGGTGGTGGCTTATTGCGATCTTCGTAACCAGCTTCAAATGATTGAAAAAGAGGAGTTAGGAGTGCTCAATGGCGAAATACTTCTTGAGCCAATTGGTGATGGTGGATTTGGGTATGACCCAATATTTGTGCCAACTGGATTTGATAAATCTTTGGCACAACTTCCACCGGGGGTGAAGGATGAGGTTAGCCATCGCGGTATTGCCTTTCGGGCGATAATTGCCTTTATAGAATCAAATCTCTAGCAGTTGGCGCTTGTCACCATTACTGCCTAATCTTTGTGATGTATCCTTATCGCATCCTTCCCTAAGGAAATGATCAAACCTCACACTGCTAATAAGTAGGATTTAGTTAGTGCCTAAATTTAAGGAGCTTTAAGTGGCCGCAAAGAAAAAGGCAGCGAAGAAGTCCGCTGCAAAAAAGAGCTCGGCAAAGCGCAGCGTTAAGAAAGTTGCTAAGCGCTCAACTGCTAAGCGAAGCGCAAAGAAGAGTGTTAAGAGAAAAAGTAAGTCAACAACTCGGTATTCAATTCCATCAGTTCCAGTAAGCGGATCTAGTCGATCATCAGTATCAACAATTTCTACTACTCCAAAACCAAGTAGCGGTTCCTCTTACGCATCAAAATCAACAAAGAGTTCAGATGCAGGTTCCTCTAAGGGAATTGTAATCGCTGTTGTATTGGGTATTTTGATTTTGGCAATCGCAGTTATCTCTCGAGGTTCAGATTCAGAGTCAACTACCGTTACGCCAACACCTGCTGCCTCAGAAAGTGTTGCTCCAACTGAAGAGCCAAGCTCTGCACCACTTGCAGCACATGAGCCACCTGCAGGAATCGTCTCTCTTTACAATGCAACTGGCGCAACCGTTAACTGGAAAGTACCAGCTGCCTCAGAGGGAATTACTGGTTACAACATTGAGCTCCGCGACAATGGCGTGGGTGAATGGAAGCTAGTAGCAACAGTTCCTGCCACACAGTTCAAGCAACAAATTGTTAAGAATGATGAAACTGGTTGGGTGCAAGTTAAGGTCTCAACAGTTTATTCAGATGGCGTAGTTTCTGAAGGAAAAGTTCACGGCCTACCAGGCAGCTGGTCTTAATCGGAGGTTAATACTTTAATGGCCCTCAAGAAATTGAGGGCCATTTTTAATTATGCATCAGTTTTTGTTAGAACACTTACAACTAAATCTACATAAACATCAGAACCAGCTGGACTTAGGTGAACACCATCTGGTGCAAATAACTCAGGTCGACCAGTTGAGATCTTATTCCAATCGATGACTATTACATTTGGATACCTGGCAGCAACTGATGAAATAAGTGCATTATTTGAATCTTTCCAAGATCTTGGAACTGCGGTGTTAACTACAATTATTTGCGGTTGGTTCTTTAAAGTTTCAAATATTTCAACTACGGTCGATTCAGTTAAAGCATTATTATTTCCAAGATTAAACACCACTGGAGATTCTGGTACTGAGGTTTGATCAACGCGCATAACAGCTAGTAACTCTGGTGCTTGCCTGCCTACTCGGGCATTTACTAGTGAAATATGCTGCTTAGCCTCTAACTTACTTCGAATTCCTAAAATTACACTGTCGCCAGTTACCCAAAGTCCGGTGGTACTTGCCAAATCCTGAGTTGGTTTTGTTAGTTCATTACTTGGTGCCAGTAGTTCATTAGCAATCTGATCTGATTTAGTTATTGCCTGTACTGAGATAGATGTAGTTATGGCCAAGATAGTAACTATTGAGAGTATTACTGATAATTGCTGACGCAATCGAACCTTTGATGAGCGATACTTCATGCCACGAAACCAGTTCTGAACTACACCTTGTCGAAATGGAATTTCAACCCAGCGAAGAGAGATATCAGCAAGAGCTAGAACTAATAAGACTCGTGCCAGATATAGGGCCCAGGTTTGCCCCGATAGATCAACTGATGGTCTAGTTACCTGGAAAATTACCCAGTGCCAAATGTAAATACCGTAGCTGCGCTGGCCTATCCATCGAAATGGGGCGGTGCTAATTAATGGTGCAAATCTAGATGCTGGATGTACCAGTGAAATGATTACTAAACAACCAAATATTCCTGCCAATGGGAATGCAATTCGATACAAACTAGCGTTTGATTGATCAATAAATAAGAACGTTGATATCAAGCCAAGTAGCCCAACTACACCAATTGCATCAATCACATCTTGTGCACGTCTTTCAATATTTGCACTCAGATTCTGTGGAATCCAAGATACTGCTAGTGCTGCACCTAGAAATAGACCAAGTGAGTGGGTATCAGTGCCAAAGTAAATGTGGCTAATTTGTTTAGCATTTGCCTGATCTAATTGTAAAGAAACAAAAAATAAAGTGGTACCGGAGATCATCGCAATAATAAGGGCAATCCGAGCAATGTTCTTCTTGCCGAAATACTTCAAAATAGTGAGCAAAATTATTGGCCAAATTAAATAAAACTGAAGTTCACCCGCCAGTGACCAGGTGTGCTGAAGTAATGGTGGGCGGCCGATAGTTTCAAAGTAATCTTGATTACGAGCAACCAATAACCAATTTATAGTTCCAGTTATTGCATACGGCAAGTCAGATAAGAATCGCTTTATGGCCTCTGGGGCCCAAACACCAATAAAGATAATTGTGCAGATAACCATAAAGATAAAACCAGGAAATATTCTTCTGATACGTGCGGCATAAAATGCCCGCAAATCTAATGCACTTGATTGATTTATTGAATCAAGAATCAATCTAGTAATAACATAACCAGAGATTACAAAAAATAGATCAACGCCTAAGAATCCACCTGGTATCCAAGATATGCCAAGGTGATACAAAACTACTGCAGTCACAGCGATAGCTCGTAAACCATCAATCGAAGCTATGTGTCTTATACCCTCTGCACCTTTAGAATTCATTTGAATTATCCAATGCTAAAGAAGTTAAGCATTGCTAACCTCTAATTAAATTACTTGTTTTTCTTTTTGTTAGCCTTATTCTTATTATTTGCCGCTTTTTGTTTTCTTGCGGCAGCTTGCGCAGCTTTCTTCCCAGCGCCTTCAACAAAAACCTTACCCGCAGGTTTGCTATCGGCATCTAGATTCGCATTGATATCTGATTGAAGTTGTGAAAGTCGATCAAAGGCATGCCTTAATTTTTGTCTTGATTCAGCAATTGCCTGCTCAGCAGCGTTCAGTGATGAATTCTGTGCACGGTGCAGACGCTCAGCCTCAGAGATTGCTGAGGACAACCAGGATCGGTAATCAACAATATTTTTTGCAGCATCTGAAATTAATTTTTGTGCATCACGTTTTGCAGCAGCTGTTAATTGTGTTGCTTGCCTAGCTGATTGATTAAGAAGCTCATCTGCTTTGCCTTCTGCTGTGAGGATAAGATCGGCAGCATCATCTTCAGCAGCTGAGATGTATTTTCGGCCCCTGGACTCTGCCGAGGACAAAATACTTTTTGCCTTACTTTCTGCGGCTTCAAGCTTTTCTTTTGTACTACGAGTCGTTTCATTAACAATTCTTTGTGCGGCTGAGTTAGCTTTTGCTTCACGCTGTTGAGCAGACTTAATCATCGTCATGGCAGTTTCAGTCGCCAAGATTTCAAACTCTTCGCGGCTCAATCCGGTGATGTCACGGCGAGAGCGCAAATCATTTAATTGATTTTCTAATTCACGAATACGTTCCAAAGCATTTTGTGTTGGCGCAGGCTTGCTTTCATCCTCGCCCTTGAATCCAACCCAACTTAGAAAATTCTTTTCAGCCATGTGCTAAGCCTTCCCTAACAACAAATTAAATACAACTGGTGCGGGAGGTGGGACTTGAACCCACACGCCGAAGCACAGGTTCCTAAGACCTGCGTGTCTGCCATTTCACCACTCCCGCATTTATTACTTGAGTGAGGGGGAAAGATTACGGCGTATATGGCGGCATCACCAAAACCCATCGACCTTTAGCAAGGGTTAGCGGGTAGCCTTGCTCAAATGAGTGCAGATTCAGTGCAAAGTAAGGTTGCGCAGGCGATATTAAATGCGCTTATCGCAGTCAAAGATGCGGGTGTAATTAATTGCCAGCTGCCAGAGCAAATCATTTTGGATCGGCCAAAAAATCGTGATCATGGTGATTACGCAACCTCAGTTGCATTGACTTTGGCCAAGGTAGCAAATCAGCAGCCAAGGGTGATTGCACAGGCGATTGTCAAAACGCTAACTGATAACAACTTGCTAAATGATGCCGGTATTGCCAAAGTTGAGATTGCTGGGCCTGGTTTTATAAATATTACTTTAGGCAGTGCAAGTCAAGGCAGCGTAGTTATTGAAGTATTAACTGCTGGAAAAAAATATGGACACAGCTCCTTGTTATCTGGCAAGAAAATAAATCTTGAGTTTGTTAGCGCAAATCCAACTGGACCGATTCACTTAGGACATACTAGATGGGCTGCAGTTGGTGATTCACTTGGCCGAGTTCTAGCAGCAGCGGGTGCGCAGGTTAGTCGAGAGTTTTATGTAAATGATCGTGGAAACCAAATGGATTTGTTTGGTCAATCAATTAGAGCTGCCGCACTTGGAATAGATAGGCCAGAAAATGGGTATCACGGTGAATACATTGTTGATTTAGCAAATGAGATCACCAAATCAAATCCAGAGTTTTTAACCCTTTCGCCGGAGCAATCAGATGTGGCATTTCGAGAGGCTGGATACAAATTACAACTTGATCAACAAAGGATGGTGCTAGATAACTTTGGCACCCACTTTGATATCTGGTTCTCAGAGCGCAGCTTGTATGAAAATAATTTCTTCAACCACACATTAGATAAATTAAAAGCTAATGGACATGTTTATGAAGAAGAGGGTGCTACCTGGCTTAGAACCACAGATTTTGGTGATGATAAAGATCGAGTAATGATTAAATCTGATGGCTCCTTTGCCTACTTCGCATCTGACTCTGCGTACTACATAAGTAAGCGAGAGCGCGGATTTAATTTGTGTATTTATATGCTTGGCGCAGATCATCATGGATACGTTGGCAGAATTAAAGCGATTGCAGCTTGTGCTGGTGATGATCCAGAGAAAGATATTGAAGCGCTCATCGGTCAGATGGTAAAAATCATTGAAGGTGGCCAGGAGATAAAACTGTCCAAGCGAGCTGGAACAATTATTACTCTGGAGGAGTTAGTTGAAAAAGTTGGTATAGATGCTGCCAGGTATACATTAATTAGATATCCAACCGATACTCCTATGGTTATGGATGTGGATTTACTTAAGAAAAACACCAATGACAATCCGGTTTACTATGTGCAATATGCCCATGCTCGAATTTGTGCAGTACTTAGAAATGCTAAAGATTTTGGTATTGAGTATGGCGTAAATTCTTACAACCCAGAGTTGTTAGTTCATGAGCAAGAGCGTGAGCTAATAGGTTTTCTAGCTCAGTACCCAAGAATTGTCGCTTCAGCTGCTCAGATGAGACAACCACATCGCGTTTCTAGATTTATTGAGGATCTTGCAGCGCAGTACCATCGTTTTTACAATGATTGCAGAGTTCTGCCACTTGGTGAGGAAAAGCCAACCCAGTTAAATTCAGCTCGTGCTACTTTATCTTTGGCAGCAGCTCAGGTGATAAGCAATGGCTTAGAGCTACTAGGCGTAAGCGCTCCGGAGAGAATGTAATGACTAGTAATTACCCAACCTCACTTTTTTCTTCAAACCTTAAGTTTTCAAACCAAAATCTGCATGGTGGAGAACTTTCCATTGCTGGATGCTCAGCTGAAAAGATAATTAAAGAGTTTGGCTCTCCGATATTTGTGTTGGATGAAGCAGATTTCTACCTAAGAACTAAAGCATGGAAGACCGCACTTGAGCAATCATTTGGCGGTGGGCAACTTTATTATGCAGCAAAATCATTTATCTGTGTTGAGGTAGCAAGATGGTTAAAGGAGTTAAAGGTTGGGCTAGATGTTTGTACCCAAGGTGAGTTAGCCACCGCCTTAGCTGCTGATTTCCCAGCTGCTGATATTGAGTTTCATGGTAATAATAAATCTGAAGCAGAAATCTTATTTGCCATTAAATCCTCAGTCGGAACAATCGTAATTGACTCCTTTGATGAGTTATCTCGAGTAGCTAAAATCGCTAATCAAGAGAGCAGGATTCAAAAGGTTTATTTACGCCTTACCCCAGGAGTTGATACTCATACTCATGAATTTATCTCTACCGCTCACGAGGATGTGAAGTTTGGCTTTTCAATTGCATCAGGGGATGCGCAGATAGCAATTGATAAGTGCATGGCTGAGAAATCCTTAAACTTGGCTGGTATTCACTGTCATATTGGCTCCCAAATTTTTGAGGTAGATAGTTTTAAGTTAGCGGCTAAAAGATTAATCGCTGTTTTAGCAGCCTTTAGAGATAAGTACTCAAAAGAGTTGCCAGAATTAAATATTGGTGGTGGTTATGGAATTGCCTATACAAACAATGAAACTGCCATCTCACCTTTCCATGTAATACCGGCGATAGCTCAGGAAATTAAAGATGAGTGCGCAAAAGCAAAACTTTCAATTCCTAAGATTTCCATCGAACCAGGTCGAGCAATTGTTGGACCTACAACTACAACTATTTACTTAGTTGGAACTACTAAATTAGTTAAGTTGGAAGATGGCTCAACTCGTAGATACATATCAGTTGATGGCGGTATGAGCGATAACATCAGGCCAGCACTATATGGTGCGACCTACTCAGCATTTTTAGCCAACCGAAGCTCTAGTGAGAAAAGTATTAGCTCACGTATTGTTGGTAAGCACTGTGAGAGTGGTGATATTTTGATTCCAGAGATTGAATTGCCAGCAGATATAAAAGCTGGTGATTTATTGGCAATTCCCGCCACCGGTGCTTACGGCCGAAGTATGGCCAGCAATTACAACCATATGCCGCGGCCTTCGGTGGTCGCTGTTAAAGATGGCCAGGGTAGAGAGATATTACGCAGAGAAAATGAGGCAGATCTACTAAATCTGGATGTAATTCAAGCGCCACGGCAGCTCTCATAAGTTTGAGATACTTCTCCAATGAAAACTCTTAAAGTTGGAATGCTGGGCTGCGGAAATGTTGGCTCTCAAATCGCCCGGCTATTGGTGGCTAATAAAGCAGATTTAGCCTCCCGCGCTGGCGCCCAACTTGAGTTAGTAAAAGTTGCGGTAAAAGAGATCAAAGCAAAACGTGATGGCATCGCAACATCATTACTAACTGATGATCCTTATTCAGTAGTAAATGATCCAGAGATAGATTTAATCATTGAAGTAATTGGTGGGATTTCACCAGCTAAAGAATTAATTTTGGCGGCTTTTAAAAATGGTAAATCAGTTGTAACGGCAAACAAAGCATTGTTAGCAAAAGAAGGCGCGGCTTTGTATCAGGCAGCAGGTGAGGCAAATCTTGATTTGTATTATGAAGCAGCAGTTGCTGGTGCTATTCCAATTTTAAGACCACTGCGTGAATCCTTAGTTGGAGATCATGTAACAAGAATTATGGGAATTGTTAATGGAACTACTAATTACATTCTTACCAAAATGGATGAAAGTGGAACTGCTTTTGCCGATGCACTAAAGCAAGCTCAAGAGCTGGGCTTTGCCGAAGCTGATCCAACAGCAGATGTCGAAGGGCTTGATGCCTCAGATAAAGCAGCTATTTTGGCAGGTTTAGCATTTCACTCCCGAGTTACTGACAAAGATGTTTACCGAGAGGGAATTACAAAGATAACTGCCACCGATGTAAAGGTTGCTAAGGCAATGGATATGGTTATAAAGTTACTAGCAATTACTGAGCTAACCGCTTCCGGTGAGATATCAGTGCGTGTTCATCCAGCATTAATTTCACGTACTCATCCACTTGCTTCAGTTAGAGAGTCATTTAATGCAGTTTTCGTGGAGGCACAATCTGCTGGTCAAATGATGTTTTACGGCAAAGGTGCAGGCGGTGAACCAACAGCAAGTGCGGTTCTAGGTGACCTTGTAGCTATTGCTCGCCATAAAGTTTTAGGTGGAATTGGTCCGAAGGAGAGTGATTACGCCTCGCTAAAAATTGCGCCCATGGGTCAAACAAAGACTCGCTACTTAATTAGATTAAATGTTGCAGATAAGCCAGGTGTTCTTGAATCAGTTGCCCATGTATTTGCCTCCCACAGTGTTTCAATTCAAACTGTTAGACAAACAGGTGCTGGTGATAAGGCAGAGTTAATAATAATGACTCACACCTCAACTGAATCAGCACTTTCTGCCACTGTAAAAGAGTTGGGTAAATTACCGGCCGTAACCGATGTTGCCAGCGTGCTTCGAGTTGAGGGTGCTATCTAATGGCTTTGTTTGGCAAGAAAAAAGCCCATCAGTGGCGTGGAGTAATTGAAGAGTATCGTCGCTGGTTACCAGTAACAGATGCGACTCCAATTATTTCCTTACGTGAAGGTGGCACACCACTTGTTTATGCATGTGTCTTATCTGAAATGTTAGGCAATGAAGTTTGGCTTAAGGTTGAGGGAAATAATCCCACTGGATCTTTTAAGGATCGTGGCATGACCATGGCTATTTCAAAGGCAGCAGAAGAGGGCGCTAAAGCTGTAATTTGTGCCTCCACTGGAAACACAAGTGCAAGTGCTGCAGCTTATGCAAGCAAAGCTGAAATGAAACCAGTTGTGTTAGTTCCACAAGGCAAAATTGCGATGGGTAAATTAGCTCAAGCAATTGCACATGGTGCGATACTTTTGCAGGTCAAAGGAAATTTTGATGATTGCCTAAAACTGGCTCGTCAATTATCAGAGAATTATCCAGTCTCACTTGTTAACTCAGTTAATCCATACCGAATTGAAGGGCAAAAAACCGCAGCCTTTGAAGTAGTAGATATGTTGGGCTTTGCACCAGATATCCATGCCATGCCAGTTGGTAATGCTGGAAACATCACCGCATATTGGAAGGGTTATCAGGAGTATAAGAAGGCAGGGATCTCTGGAAGGCTGCCAATGATGTGGGGATTTCAGGCAGCAGGAGCTGCCCCAATTGTGAAAAATAAAATTATTAAGAAGCCAGAAACAATTGCAACTGCCATCAGAATTGGAAACCCAGCATCTTGGGATCAGGCTGTGGCGGCGCAGGTTGGTTCAAAAGGATTAATTGATTCTGTTACCGATAAGGAAATTTTAAGTGCTTATCGATTAGTGGCAGCAAAAGAGGGCGTATTTGTTGAGCCATCAAGTGCTGCTGGTATTGCTGGTCTGATTAAACTTAAGGCTCAGAAAAAATTACCAAAGGGTAAAACAATTGTTGTGACGGTAACTGGAAACGGATTAAAGGATGTGCAGTGGGTGTTGAATTCATCAAGAAAACCAATTGTTATCCCAGTTGATGTTAAGCGAGCAGCAAAAGCAATTGGACTTAAGTGATGGCAGCTAAACGTAATTTAAGTGGCATAACTTTTAAAGCCACAATGGCCCAAGTTAGCGTGCCAGCGAGTAGTGCAAATATTGGACCTGGCTTTGATTTCTTCGGCTTGGCTTTAGAGATTCGCGATCGATATGCCGCCCAAGTATTAGATGATGAAACCTTTGATGTTGATGTAACTGGTGAAGGAGCTGACCAGGTAAAGAAGGATTCAAAAAATCTTGTCATAAAATCAATGATGCGTGGCTTTGAGCATATGGGCGCCAAGCCAAGAGGAATCGCCCTTAGAGCATTAAATGTGATCCCGCATGGCAGAGGACTTGGCTCATCAGCTAGTGCAATTGTTGGTGGCTTAGCACTTGCAAGATCCCTTGTTTTAACAGGTGAGCAATATATGAGTGATGAAGAGTTAATCACCTTGGCAACTGAACTTGAAGGTCACCCAGATAATGTGGCTGCGGCATTTTATGGTGGAGCAACTATTGCTTGGCTTGAATCAAAAGTTGGCAAGGATGGAGCAAGGACTAGTACTGGCCGGGCGGTAAGTCTTAAAGTTGATGATCGAATTAAAGCTTTGCTACTTGTTCCGGAAAATCAATTATCAACTGCCAAGGCCCGTAAATTATTACCGGAGACTATCCCTCATCAAGATGCAGTTTTAAACTCATCTAGATCAGCATTACTAGTCCACGCACTTGCCGAGCGACCAGATCTATTATTTACTGCCACCGAAGATACATTGCATCAAAGGTATCGGGAGCAAGCGATGCCAAAGACAATCTCCTTGATGGAGAAGTTAAGAGGTGCTGGTTTAGCTGCGGTGGTATCAGGAGCGGGTCCATCAGTGATGGTGCTTTACTCAGGTGCTGAGGATGAGATTGATCAACTTCAGTCAGTTGCCCAAGGGTTTAGAGCAATGAAGTTAGCTATTGCAAAAACAGGGGTTCAGTAGCGGATTTTCCTATATATCTAGGGTGTGGTAGATTTACTCCTGTCGGAAAGTGCGACAGATACATAAGATAAAAAAATCCCAAAATAAAAAAACTTTTTTCGCGGGATTACCCTCATACGGGTAGCAAAAATAAGAAAAAGAAAGAATGGCAATATATAAATGGCAGAGAAAAAATCAACCAATCGCGCAGATGCGGTTGAGTTAGTGGATATGGCGCTGAGCGATCTTAAAAAGGTTGCTGGTCAACTAGGAATTGAAAATGCCGCCACACTTAAAAAAGCAGAGCTAGTCCAATCTATTGGTGATCTGCAGGCCGCGAATCGCGAAGCCGCTAAAAATGAACGAGAGGCTCGTCGTATGGAACGACAGAACAATCGAAATAATAGAAACAATAATGCTGAGGCAGAAGATAACGGATCTAGCCAAGACAACTCACCCAACAATTCAAATAACAACTCTTCAGGTGGCTACGGCGACTCTGACCGAGGAGATAACAATCGAAGATTTGGTAATCGAGATAACAATCGGCGAGATCGTGGACGTGACCGTAATCGAGATCGCAACCGTGACCGAGGGCAACGCGAAGAGCGTGAAATTGTTATTGGACCAGATGATGTGTTGCTACCAGTTGGTGGCTTGCTAGATATTTTAGATAGCTTTGCATTTATTAGAACTGGTGGATATTTACCATCACCTAATGATGTTTATGTCTCACTACAACAGGTAAGAAAGTATGGCTTGCGTAAAGGTGATGTAATTACTGGATCTGTTCGTGAGCCTAAAGAGGGTGAACGCCGAGAGAAATTCAACGCTCTTGTCAGAGTAGAAACTGTGAATAGTGTTGAGCCTGAAAATGCTAAAGAGCGAGTTGATTTTTCAAAGTTAGTGCCACTTTATCCGCAAGAGAGATTGCGCTTAGAGACTGAGCCAAATGTTTTAACTACTAGAATTATTGATTTGATCTCACCAATTGGTAAAGGTCAACGTGGATTAATTGTTTCACCGCCTAAGGCTGGTAAAACTATGGTTCTTCAATCAATTGCAAACGCCATCACAACAAACAATCCAGAGTGTCACTTAATGGTTGTCTTAGTTGATGAGCGTCCTGAAGAGGTTACTGACATGCAGCGATCTGTAAAGGGTGAGGTAATTGCCTCAACATTTGATCGTCCAGCCGATGATCACACCACAGTTGCTGAGCTTGCTATTGAGCGTGCTAAAAGATTAGTGGAGTTAGGTCATGATGTAGTTGTTTTATTAGATTCAATTACTCGACTCGGCCGCGCCTATAACATTGCAGCTCCAGCCTCTGGGCGAATTCTTTCCGGTGGTGTTGATTCTGCTGCGCTTTATCCACCAAAGAAGTTTTTTGGTGCTGCTCGTAATATTGAAAATGGTGGCTCACTAACTATTTTGGCAACAGCTTTGATTGATACCGGATCAAAGATGGATGAGGTTATTTTCGAAGAGTTTAAGGGAACTGGAAATATGGAGCTCATCCTTAACCGTAAATTTGCCGACAAGCGAATTTTCCCAGCGGTTGATGTGGTTGCATCTGGAACTCGTAAGGAAGAAATTCTTATGGGAACTGAAGAGTTAAGCATTGTTTGGCGTTTGCGCCGAGTACTACATGCTCTTGAGCCACAACAAGCACTTGAGTTACTTCTTGAGAAGATGAAGGGAACTAAATCAAATGTTGAGTTCCTTCTGCAAATTCAAAAGACCACAACTGGTGGTGACATGCCAAACGGTAGTGGATCTAGCAAACAGGAGAGCGACCAAGCCTAATTAATGCGTAAATTTTGATTGCTTTGGCCTAGCAGTTATTCTTTACCCCTCTAGTACTTCACTAGTCCTACTGGTTCACAGATGTTCTTAAAAAAGAGTATCTGATCCAGTAATAATCAAGGAGAAATATGAAGAACGAGATTCACCCACAGTATGTCGAGACCAAGGTAACTTGTGGTTGCGGTGAAGTTTTCACTACCCGCAGCACCAAAGAGAACGGTTCAATTTATGTTGAAGTTTGTTCTGTATGCCATCCGTTTTACACCGGCAAGCAGAGAATTCTTGATACCGGCGGTCGCGTAGCTAAATTCCAAGAGCGTTTCGGAAAGGCCGACAAGAGCGGCACTAAGTAGTTTTAGTTAAGAGAGCGCACCTAAACATCGAAAGATGTGGTGCGCTCTCTTTTTAATTTCTAACTTATTATTTTTGAAAGGGGGATTAGATGGAACGGTTTGCCAAAGTTAATGAGTTATTAGCTGAGTATGAATCACTTGAAGCACAGATGGCCGATCCCTCTATTCATGCTGATCAAAATAAGGCACGTGCGCTGGGCAAAAGATATGCCCAACTTGGCCCAGTCATTGCTGGCTATCGAGCATACAAATTATCTGAAGAGGATTTAAATGCTGGCAAAGAGTTAGCCGAGGCTGATCCCAGTTTTGCATCTGAAATTACTGCATTAGAGAAAACTAAAGATGAAGCAGCTGCAGTTTTAGAGGAGTTATTACTACCGCGAGATCCAAATGATGATCGTGATGTGATCATGGAGATTAAAGCAGGAGCTGGTGGAGATGAGTCAGCAATATTTGCTGGTGATCTATTTCGAATGTATTCAAGATTTGCCGAAAAACAGGGTTGGAAGATTGAAGTAATTGATACTACGCCAAGTGATATGGGTGGTTACAAAGATATGTCAGTTGCAATTAAGTCCAAGGGGGTAGCAAAGCCAGGACAAACTCCTTATGCGAAATTAAAATTTGAAGGTGGTGTTCACCGTGTGCAACGAGTACCAGAGACTGAGTCACAAGGTCGAATCCACACTTCAGCTGCTGGAGTTTTGATCTTGCCTGAAGCTGAAGAGATTGATGTTGATATAAACATGAATGATCTTCGAATCGATGTATATCGCTCATCTGGTCCTGGCGGACAAAGCGTAAATACCACCGACTCAGCTGTTCGTATTACACATATTCCAACTGGAATTGTGGTCTCGTGTCAGAATGAAAAGAGCCAGCTACAAAATAAAGAGTCTGCCCTTCGTATTTTACGAGCCCGTATGTTGGCAGCAGCTCAGGAAGAGGCAGAACGGATTGCATCGGCAGAGCGGAAGAATCAAGTAAGAACTGTTGATCGAAGTGAGCGCATTAGAACTTATAACTTTCCAGAGAATCGATTAAGTGATCACCGGGTTAATTACAAAGCAAACAACTTAGATTCAGTGATGAACGGAGATTTAGAAGCAGTAATTCAAGCTTTAATTGATGCAGATCGCACTGCAAAGCTATCAGCAGGTAACTCATGAAAGAGCTGCTAAGAGCAGCGTTCTCACAATTTGAAAAAAACAAAATACCGATAGTAGATGCTGAGTTGTTGCTCGCTTACCTGCTTGGAGTCTCTAGAAAGCAAATTCACAGCCAGGCAATTGAACTGAATGAGGTTGAGCAAGAAAAAATAGCAACTGAATTTAATGAATTGATTAAGCAGCGACTAATGGGCAGGCCGGTTCAATACATAACTGGCACTGCAGCATTTAGATACTTAGAACTTGAGGTGGGCGAGGGTGTCTTAATTCCCCGACCTGAAACTGAACTAATTGTTGATCGAGTGATTGGTTACCTAAACTCACAATCTGATAAAGATCAAGCCAAAAGCATTATTGATTTAGGTGCAGGCTCTGGTGCTATAAGTATTGCAATTGCATCTGAGGCAAGTATCAAAGGATTAAAGGTGAGTATGGTGGCGGTTGAAAAATCACCAGATGCTGCTCAGTGGCTAAATAAAAATATTGCTAAATATGATCTGCCAATCAGAGTAGTAGTTGAAGATGCTCAGAGCGCACTACCAGAGGTCAAAGCTGATGTAGTAGTTGCAAATCCACCATACATACCAAATGATGAGAAATTACCAATTGAAATTGCCAATTTTGAACCAGAGATTGCATTGCGAGGCGGTCCGGTAGATGGAATGCTTATTCCAAAGCAATTTATTGAAGCCGCCACCAGATTATTAAAATCAGGTGGTTATTTCATAACTGAACACCATGAGAAGCAGGCGGAATTGATTAGAAATTTACTAGCTAAAGATTTTCTACCCGCACAAACTCATGCTGATTTAACTGGCAGAGATAGATTTACTAGCGCAGTCAAACGATAAGGAATCAACATGGCTGAGCGAATCAATTTAACCCAATCCACCAAGGATTTATTTGATGAATCTGTTGAGAGCGCACTTCGATACTTAAGAGCTGGTGAGGTGATTATTGCGGCTAGCGAGCATGGCTATGTCTATCTAGCAAATGCTTTTGATAAGGATGCTGTAAATGCAATTCATATACTGCGCGGAAACTCAGCTGGAATTACATTGCAAGTATTTGTTAAAGACAAAAACATGGCCCGGGGAGTTGCAACCGGACTCACACTCCAACAAGAGGGATTACTAGATAAATTCTGGCCAGGCTTACTTTCAGTAACACTAAAATCTCAACCCGGATTAACTTGGAATTTAGGTGATGATCGTAGATTAGGTAAAGTAAATCTACGTTCACCAAATAGTAAATTCATTTCGGCCATATTGGAGCAATCAGGTCCACTTGCAACATCTTCGGTAGCATTGGTTGGCCAACCAACAGTTTTAGATTTAGCCACACTTGCAATTTATGAAAGTGATATTGGAGCAATTTTTGATGAGGGTCTATTACCAGCCGGTCCGCTCTCAACCTGGTTGGAGTTTTCTGAGAATGAGATCACACTCCAGCGAGTTGGTGCAATCACAGTAGAACAATTAAGAGCCACAGTTCCTACTATTTCTGCTCCAACCCTTTAGGCTTGCCACATGTCTAGAACTGAGAAGTACTACGGGCCTGATTTTAATGCTCTAGAAAAACAAGACCCAGAGATCGCTGCGGTTGTAATTTCAGAATTGGTTCGCCAGCGTCAAGATCTACAACTTATTGCAAGTGAAAATTTCACCTCAGCTGCTGTGCTTTCAACTATGGGCTCCACGCTTTCAAATAAATATGCCGAAGGTTACCCAGGCAAACGATATTACGGCGGCTGCGAAGAGGTTGATAAAGTTGAAGTAATTGGCATTGAGCGAGCAAAGAAGTTATTTGGGGCCGAGCATGCAAATTTGCAACCGCACTCAGGTGCTAGTGCAAATGTTGCGGTGTATCAGGCATTTACAAAACCTGGTGACACAGTATTGGCGATGTCATTGCCACATGGTGGTCATCTAACCCATGGCTCAAAGGTTAACTTTTCTGGTAAATGGTTCAATGTTGTTTCATATGGCGTGCGACAAGATAATGAGTTAATTGATTACGATCAATTACGAGATTTAGCTATTGAGCACAAACCCAAGATGATTTGCTCTGGCGCTACTGCATACCCAAGCTTGATTGATTTTGAAAAAGTTCGCCAGATCTGTGATGAGGTAGGGGCAATTATGTGGGTAGATGCTGCTCACTTCATTGGTTTAGTAGCCGGCAAAGCTATTCCATCACCAGTTCCTTATGCCGATGTCGTTTCCTTTACAACACACAAGGTATTGCGAGGACCACGAGGCGGAATGATATTAAGTAAAGAAAAACATGCAGCTGCCATCGACAAGGCAATATTTCCAGGTATGCAAGGTGGGCCAATTATGAGTGCGGTAGCTGGTAAAGCTGTTGCACTTAAAGAGTGTGCAACTGTTGAGTATCAGAGCTATGCCAAAAAAGTAATTGAAAATTGCCAGGAGTTAGCAAGAGGCCTTGAAGCAGCGGGCATGCGTGCAGTCTCTGGTGGAACGCAAACTCACCTAGCTCTGATCGATATCAGATCGACAAAAGTAAATGGAAAAATAGCTGATGAAAGATGTGGCAGATCAGGTCTTTCACTAAACAAAAATGCGATTCCATTTGATCCTGAGACACCAGCAGTTACCAGTGGTATTCGAGTTGGCACAGCCGCGATAACAACCCAAGGTATGGGAAAGAGTGAGATGGGCCAGATTGCATCCTTTATTGCTAGAGCAATTAAAGAGGGCGATGATGAGAACAAAGCAAAATCAATCAGATCAGAAGTACATCAATTAACCGCTAAGTTTCCAGTTTATCCAGAGCCAAAGAGTTAAATTTAATCTCAGATGCGTGAGTATTTAGTAACAGTATTACTTGCGGCAGTAATTACATATTTGATCACACCATTAGTTAAAGATTTAGCAGTAAAAGCTGGCGCAGTTACAGCAATTAGAACAAGAGATGTTCATTTGCAACCCACACCACGTTGGGGTGGATTAGCTATGTGGTTGGCAATGGCGCTAACACTTGTAATTGTTAATTATCTGCCATTAGTTCATAAATCATTTGGTACTGAGGCTACGGGTATTTTCTTGAGTGGCACCTTTATTCTTTTCCTAGGCATGCTAGATGATCGATTTGATTTAGACCCAATTACTAAGTTTGCAGGGCAAGCTTTAGCTGCTGGAATATTACTTATCTATGGTGTGCAAATTCTTTGGCTGCCAATCAATGGCATCACCACACTGCCAACAAATATTGGTCAGTTACTGACAATTTTGTTTGTAATGGTGGTAATCAATGCAATTAATTTTGTCGATGGCCTAGATGGTTTAGCAACCGGAATTGTGATGATTTGCGCAGCATCATTTTTTGCCTTCTCCTACCTATTGGCAGTTATTAATGGATTAAATCGAGCAGGTGCACCATCTTTGATTACCGCGGTAGTTATTGGATTATGCCTAGGCTTTTTACCCCATAATTTTCACCCTGCACAAATTTTTATGGGTGATTCAGGTGCGATGTTCCTGGGATTAATGATTAGCGCATCGGCAATAACCTTAACTGGCCAGGTTGATGCCTCAGTAATTACAGAAGAAAACGGTGGCTCAGCACTACTGCCACTTCTCTTGCCATTTACGATTCTTGCAATTCCATTACTTGATTTTGCAATGGCGATATTAAGACGAGTGAAGGCTGGTCGTTCCCCATTTACAGCAGATCGTGAACACCTACACCATCGAATAATGCGACGCGGATTAACGCAGCAACGCACCACGGTTGTGCTCTACCTATGGACTGCCATGTTTGCATTTCCAACAGTAATTGCAGCATTTGTTCCATTCTGGCTTGCGATAATTGCAGGAGTATCAATCTTTTTGCTATCTTTAAAAATTATGCGGAGTGCAACGATAGGTGTGGTAGGAAATGAGTGACACTCAACTCTGGCGCGGAGCGGTATTACCTGCTTCGATAGTTGCCGGCTTTAGCTCAACAGTTATGATGTTTGTAAATGGTCAACCGGGTCTATTTGGTGGATTACTCGCTTCGGTGACCGTAATCATTTTTTTTAGTGTTCATCTGCTGGTAGCAAGAGTTTCGAGAGATTTGGATCCAATGGCAACCATGGCACTTGCGATGTTCTCCTATTTTGCAAAAGTAATATTCATGGGTGCCTTTTTATTGTTAGTTACCAGATATAGCGACAGAAGTACCATTGATCGAGGTAGTTTTGCTATCTGTGCAATTTTGATTACGATGGCATGGTTGTTTGGAGAAATTCGTAGCTTTCTCAAGCTACGAATTCAGATGCCATTACCCAAGAAAGAGGGGGATCCACAGTGAGCCGAAAAAATTCAGATAATGAAAATATTAGTAACTCTCAAAATGAAGAGAATGCCCTTTGGTCAATTGTGGGGTATTTACTATCTGGACTTATTATTTGGGGTGGAATTGGATGGGGCCTAGATCGCTGGTTGGGCACTACATACTTCGTATTGGCTGGGATGCTTCTAGGTGCTGGCGCATCAATTTACTTAGTATGGCTGAGGTTTGGGCGCGATTAGGGTCACATTTCTATACAAATAGCGATTTTTACCTGTGCTCATTTTCCAGTAATCTGCCTTATCGAATAAGGTTTCCCCCGTAGTCGTTCCTTCCCGGTGGCTATGAAACTTAGACAATTTTGAAAAAAGTTTAAACCGAACTGCGACTAACTTTTGGAGATTTAAGTGGGCGTGCACTTAGCAGCGGAAGAAGGCTTTAAGCCACCTAGCACCGCTGACTTCAATTTACCTCCAGTATTCGGCGACAACCCATTTACAACAAAACCAGTCTTTTTAGTATTTTTCTCAGTAATTTTAATTTCAACCTTCTTCATTGTTTCAGCAAAAAAAGCCTTGATTGTGCCATCGAAGCTTCAATTTGCAGGAGAATCAATTTATGGATTCGTTAGAAATGATTTGGCAAGAGATGTTATTGGTCATGAGTTTATGCGCTTTGTTCCATATTTATTTACACTGTTTACATTTATCTTAACTAATAATTTATTTGGCATCATTCCATTTTTGCAGTTCCCGACGATGTCTAGGGTAAGTTTTCCGTACGTGCTGGCCATCTTTACTTTTGTAATTTTTCACTATGTTGCGATTAAACATAAAGGTCTCATGCCTTATTTGAAAGAAATTATGTTTATGCCCGGAGTACCAAAGCCGGTGTATATATTGCTAACTCCTATTGAAGTTGCTACTTATTTTATTGTTCGCCCGCTGACTTTATCTCTTCGTCTTTTTGCCAATATGTTCGCCGGTCACTTACTTTTGTTGGTTTTTATCCTCGGTGGTGAACATCTTTTACAAGGGGTTATTGGCCTGAAACTGGTCTCACCTTTCGCATTTGCCTTTGGTATCGGACTTACCTTTTTTGAATTTATGGTTCAATGCCTACAGGCCTATATCTTTACTCTGTTAACTGCCCTCTATATTGCGGGTGCGTTGGCGGATGAACACTAGAAAAAACCAAAGTAACACCTAACTAAGAAAGAAGGAAAAGAATATGGAAGGCACACTCAACCTGGTCGGTTATGGCCTATCTGCAATCGGACCTGCAATCGCAACGGGCATGATCTTCGCCGCTTACATAAGCGGTGTAGCACGCCAACCTGAAGCACGCTCAGTACTGCAACCGATCGCATTCCTAGGTTTCGCATTAGCCGAAGCACTTGCGCTATTCGGTCTAGTTCTAGCTTTCGTACTTTAATAAGAGCGAGGATTGGTAGAAGATGTTTCAACCTAGATATAGCAACTGGGCGGCAGGTGAAGCTGCTAACCCGTTAATTCCGCACACCGCTGAATTAATAGTTGGCTTTATTGCCTTCTCATTGCTTTTCTTAGTCTTACGCTCAAAGGTAGTTCCGTTATTTGAAAAAGCATTTGCGGAGCGAACTGATGCTATTGCTGGTGGCATAGAGCGTGCTGAAAAAGCACAACGAGAGGCAGAAATTGCCCTTCAGAAATATACCTCGCAGCTCAAAGATGCTCAGGGAGAAGCACAGAAAATACGTGAAGATGCCCGGGTGCAAGGTGCTGCGATTATTGAAGATCTGCGCACTAAAGCAACTGAGGAAGCAACTCGAATTTCTGCTGCAGCAACTGCAGCGATTGAAGCCGAGCGTCAACAGGCAATCACCTCACTTCGTAATGAGGTTGGTGCACTTGCAACTGAGCTAGCCGGAAAGATTGTCGGAGAAGCATTAGATGACCAGGTTCGTCAGTCTCGGATAGTTGATCGCTTTATTGCAGATCTGGAGAAGAGTAAATAACCATGAAGGTATTGGGCGGATCCAGCAGAGCATCAGTTTTAACTCTGCGTAAATCATTGGCAGAGGTTGTTGAAAAACAATCTGCCACGGATGCAGCCGTTTTTGCCACAAACTTGTTTACAATTCTTTCAGTATTAAGCACATCAATTGGTGTCAGACGTGCTCTGACAGACAACTCCCGTGATGCATCAGCAAAAGTGGAGTTAATCTCAAATTTATTTGGGAAAAGTATCACCTCTCCAGCTCAATCATTACTTGCCTTAGCTGCCTCACTGAGATGGTCTAGCCCAGGTGAGATTGCAGATGCTATTGAAAATTTAGCGGTCGAAGCCGAAGCTGCTGTCGCAGATAAAAATGGCGAGTTGGAAAGACTTGAAAATCAATTGTTTGATTTTGCTAGAGTACTTCGAGCAAACCCAGAGCTGCGCCAAGCATTAAATACCTCAGCTGATACTGATCAAGGAAAGATTTCCTTGCTTGATTCAGTTGTAAAGGGTAAGTATGCAAGTTCGACAGTGAACCTACTACGTAGAGTTGTTTCACTTCGTAGAGGTAGAAGTATTGATTCCACATTAGCTGCCTACTCACATTATGTTTCCACACGAAAAGATCGTTTAGTAGCTCATGTTAAAAGCGCAGTTGAGTTAAGTGATGCCCAGCTAACCAAGTTAGTTGCAGCTCTTTCTAAGCAAATGGGCAGAGATGTTCATATAAATGTTGAGATTGATCCAAGAGTTTTAGGTGGCATATCAGTGCGATATGCCGATGATGTAATTGATGGCACCATCAGTAATCGGTTAACCCAAGCGGGCAGGGCGCTCGTAAGTTAGTTTTAACAGGTGCTAACAGCATCTGTTATTTAAAGAGAGAAGAGAGAAAAAGATGGCCGAAGTAAGTATCCGCCCCGAAGAGATTCGGGATGCACTGGCAAAACATGTCGCTGCATATAAACCAGGAGCTGCCGTAAAGGATGAAATTGGCAGTGTCACCGAGGCAGGAGATGGCATCGCACGTGTTGAAGGTTTGCCATCAACTATGACCAATGAGTTGTTAAAGTTTGAAAACGGCACATTAGGTCTAGCGCTGAACTTAGATGTTCGCGAAATCGGTGTTGTTATTTTGGGTGAGTTCACCGGAATTGAAGAAGGAACAACTGTTCGCCGGACTGGAGAAATTCTCTCTGTTCCAGTTGGCGATGGCTTCCTAGGAAGAGTTGTCGACGCATTAGGTCGACCAATTGATGGCAAGGGTGAGATCAAAGCTGAAGCAAATCGCGCCTTGGAAATTCAAGCACCATCTGTTGTGCAACGCCAACCAGTTAAAGAACCAATGCAAACTGGAATTAAAGCAATTGACTCAATGACTGCAATCGGCCGCGGTCAACGTCAGTTGATTATTGGTGATCGCCAGACTGGTAAAACTGCAATTGCAGTTGACACAATTATTAACCAATTGGAGAACTGGAAGAGTGGGGATCCAAAGAAGCAGGTTAAATGTATTTATGTTGCAATTGGACAAAAGGGTTCAACAATTGCATCGGTAAAGGGATCACTAGAGGCAGCAGGAGCAATGGAGTACACAACAATTGTGGCAGCTCCAGCATCTGATCCAGCAGGATTTAAATACCTAGCCCCATACACCGGCTCATCAATTGGTCAGCACTGGATGTATAAGGGACAACATGTATTGATCATTTTTGATGATCTTTCCAAACAAGCAGAGGCTTATCGTTCAGTCTCGCTATTGCTAAGGCGCCCACCGGGCCGCGAGGCATATCCTGGCGATGTTTTCTACTTACACTCTCGCTTACTGGAAAGATGCGCCAAGTTATCTGATGAAATGGGCGGTGGTTCAATGACTGGCCTACCAATCATCGAAACTAAGGGAAATGATGTTTCGGCATTTATTCCTACCAACGTTATCTCTATTACCGATGGTCAGTGCTTCTTAGAGACTGATTTGTTTAACGCAGGTGTTCGTCCGGCGATCAACGTTGGTATTTCCGTATCTCGTGTTGGTGGATCTGCGCAAACTAAGGCGATTAAAAAGATTGCCGGTCGTCTTCGTCTTGATCTTGCGCAATACCGTGAGTTAGAGGCCTTCGCAGCTTTTGGTTCAGATCTTGATGCGGCATCAAAGGCACAGTTAGAACGTGGTGCTCGAATGGTTGAGTTACTAAAGCAGGGTCAATACTCACCATTCTCAGTTGAGCGCCAAGTAGCTTCAATTTGGGCAGGAACTACTGGAAAGATGGATTCAATTCCAGTGGTAGATATTCGCCGATTTGAAACTGAGTTCTTAGATTTCATTACCAGAGAGCGCAAGCAAATCTTTGATGTGATTGCTCAAACTAGAGAGTTAACAGATGAAACTGTTAAATCTTTGGAAGAGGCGATTACTACCTTTAAAACCCAATTCAAATCATCGGTGGCAGCAGAGGTAAATGAAAAGAAAGCTGATGCATTAGATGGTGTAGATAATGAGCAAATCACTCGTCAAGTTCCGGCGATAAAGCGATAAGAAAAGAGAGCTAGGAAAAAATGGGTGCCCAACTTCGTATTTACCGCCGCCGTATGCGGTCGGTTAAGGCGACTAAGAAGATAACCAAAGCGATGGAGCTAATTTCAGCCTCTCGCATTGTTAAGGCGCAACAAAAAGTTGCTGCCTCATCTCCTTATGCCAACGAGTTAACCCGGGCAGTCTCAGCTGTCGCCTCTTTATCTACTACTAATCATCCACTTACCACCGCCTCGGCTAATCCAAAACGAGCTGCGGTGTTAATTATTACGGCAGACCGAGGTATGGCAGGTGCGTACTCAAATGCAGCGATTAAGGAGGGTGATCAATTAGTAGCGCTATTAAAATCTAGAGGGCTTGAGGTAAATACCTATTTGGTAGGAAGAAAGGGAATTAATTTCTATAAGTTTAGAAATCGAAAGATCACAGCCTCTTGGAGTGGTTTTTCAGATAATCCAACCTACGCCCACGCCCGCGAGGTTTCAGATGCATTAATTGCAGCATTTATTGCAGATGCCCAGGTAGATCTAAATGGTGTTGATGAACTTCATATTATTTATACTCAATTTAAATCGATGATTACTCAAACTCCAGATGCCAAGCGAATGTTGCCGCTTGAGGTTGTGGAGTCAACAGGTCCGGCAGTTATCCTGCCGATGTATGAATTCGAACCTAATGCTGGTGAGGTGCTAAATGCATTACTACCTCGCTATATTCAGGCTCGAGTATTTAACGCGATGCTTCAATCTGCAGCTAGTGAGCATGCAGCAAGGCGTCGCGCTATGAAGTCAGCGACTGACAATGCTGATGAATTAATTAAGTCGTTAACTCGACTTGCAAACGCGGCTCGTCAGGCCGAAATTACCCAAGAGATCAGTGAAATCGTCGGCGGCGCAGATGCGCTCGCCTCAGCTAGCGCAGGGAGCGAATAATGTCAGTCAAAACAGCAACTGGAAGAGTTGCCCGTGTAATTGGACCGGTAGTGGATATTGAATTTCCAGCCGATGCGATGCCGGCCATCTTTAACGCATTAAATATTGATGTCACATTGGGGGGTGAGAGTAAGAAGTTAACTCTTGAGGTCGCCCAACACATTGGTGACAACTTAGTCCGCGCGATCTCTATGCAACCAACTGACGGCATGGTTCGTGGTTCAACAGTTACCGATACTGGAAGTGCGATCTCAGTTCCAGTTGGAGATGTAACTAAGGGACATGTATTTAACACCTTGGGTGAATCGCTAGATGTGCCAACCTCTTCACTGGATATCAAAGAGCGATGGCCGATCCACCGAACCGCTCCAGCATTTGATCAACTTGAATCAAAGACTGAGATGTTTGAAACTGGAATTAAAGTTATTGATCTTCTTACTCCTTATGTAAAGGGTGGAAAAAT